>Ga0222719_10001602_pt1 | contig 21724 bp, 49 predicted proteins | sample C33_34DmetaG_FD_165039 | JGI IMG/M metagenome (GOLD analysis project Ga0222719, IMG submission 165039) | Estuarine water microbial communities from San Francisco Bay, California, United States - C33_34D | ecosystem: Environmental > Aquatic > Marine > Unclassified | place: USA: California...
GTAATTGAACAGCAGTAAAAGCTCTGGTTTGTCCGTAATATGAAACCACTATCGGGGTAGACATATCATAGGACAAAAACTTAAGCTCGTTTGTACAAGGATCTGTATAGGAATACAAGAAAGTCTGCCCGTATGAGGACAGACTTACTAAAAGAAATACTAATATGAGTTTAATTCTCAAAAACACCGTCTCTGATAAGTTTTTCAATCACGTTAGCACTTGCAGTTTCAAGTGATTTCCGTGTTGCCTTACCAACGGTACTTTGTGAAAATGACATCCCATCAAGAGATCTAAGGAAAGATTCACCAACTTTAGTAGCTTCACCCTCTCCAGACCCTATAAAGATCTGTCCGGTTTCTGCATTAACGAATCTAACCTGGAGTCTAATAAAAGTTGTTACCACAACCTTAGCCCTTCCCTTCTGAAATGCTTCATCCTCATCTACAGCAAAATCAGCTACAGTTACATACACAAAATATCTCGCTGCCTTGATTTTACCTTTACCATCTATAGGCTCTTCAAATATCCCCTTTTTAGAGGCTTTGAACTGTGTAACCATTCTATCCTTAATTTCTGACTTTTCTTCAGTGAATTCGAATCTCTGAGTTTCATCTAGATAATCAAGCACAGACTCTGCGAATCCCAACCCAACATTTTTATCCTGAAGGTCTGGGTACATTCGGAAAACCTTTTCCAGGTCAATATTTATAACCTGAACAGTGGTCTTAGGCCCAATGTAGTCGGAAACTGTTGATATGCTTCTCGATTCTATTTCATCCCCTTCGGTAACAACTGACATTGATCCACATCCAGTAAGAAGAAGGAGAATCGCTATTTTACCAAGGATCCTCATCTTCAACTTCTTGTTTTACTGGAGCTGGAGCTGGTTTTTCAATTACCCTTTCAATAACTCTGGTCGGTTGAACTTGCTGTTGTGGAATGGTAAGGTTAATAGTTGGTCCTTGAACATTCACATTCTGCTCTGCTTTTTGTTCTACAGGGGCTGCTTCCTGTACAGTATGAACCTGCTCTACAGGTGCTGATTCTTCCTCAACTCCAAATATTTCATTGATGTGAGTTGTAACATAAGCTCCTGCTGCTGTTACTGCAGTAGTCACAAGACCAATTATGGTCTTTTTAATTTGTGACATACCTTCTTTTACTTCCTCGTCTTTCATTATTATAAATTGTTATTTTTAGTACTCCTCCTCTTCAGACTTACCGCTTTTCGATGTGATGTACTTATCAACAGAAGCAATTCCAAAGGACCCAAGTGTAATAATCATAAATCCATCAAATATGAACTCGTTGATGGGCATTTCTTGGCCGTGAAACCCGGTCCAGATGTCAACTGCTAAACAAGTAACCATCATTAGGAATGATCCGAAGCCTACAATTGATTTTTCATTGATGTCATTCTCATCGAGAAACATCCTTACCAAGAAGTTTGGTTTTTTCTTTGCCATTTTTTTGAAATAAATTATTTTAAGATCACCACCTTTGAGGTAGCCACTCTATCAATGGATAAGATAGAGGAATAGTAAACACCAGCTGAAAGAACCGATAGATTTACATCGTACTTGTACTGGCCTGCTGGCATATTATCTTCATTTAGTACTTCAATTAACTTCCTTCCAGTAACATCAAAGATGCATAGTTCTACCGGGCCATCTTGCTCTAGATTAAATTGTAGCATCGTGTAACTTGTTGCAGGATTTGGGAAAGCCAATATGCTAAATCCGTCTAGCATTTCTGGATCAAAAGATCTTTTTCTCACCTCAACTCTACCGTTAGTAGGTCCGATGTTCATATCAGAAGAGTTTCCGTCACCAACATATTTTTCAGCAACCCATAAAGGAGAAACTGTCCAATCTTGCTTTGGCTCGAGTGCAGTAAATTGAAGAGTGAAGGCAATCTCATTGTTTAGCAAATTGTTCTCGTTGCTAAAGTCTGCTCCTCCCCAAGATACTTTACCCTCTGAAGGATCAAAGAAACTGAGCCATCTCATTACTTTAGAAGAATTCTCAACATTGTGGAATTCTAATAAATCCTCATCATACTTGATATTAAGCTGTAATGCTCCAACTTGCTTTCCAGGAGAAAGCACCTTAACTGGAACTTCTACTAAATTACCAGCATTAACTTCCAAATCCGGAAATCTTAACTCAATCTGTTCCATTACGTTTTTATATTCAACGGTTTGGTCGATGATATAGTTGGGGGCATTGTTTGGATTTACAATTTCAATGGGAGTCAGACGAGCCATGTTGAATCCTGTTGAGTTTGCATCACCTTTTACAGAAACATAATAAGTAACAGAATCAACACCGCCATTAATGTAATGGGTGAAGTTAGTTACACCAGGATAGGTTGAACTTTGGTCTGTTGAAGAACCATTGATTGCAGCAAATTCTGTGTCAGTAAAGAATAATAATTCAGGCACAGAATTAGGCCATGCGGTTAAACCCCCAGCAATTCTAGAGAATACACTGTAAGCATCCGAGATGGAAATTGATGAGCTACCGTTAACATCCATAGTGTAAAAATCAAAACCAGTTGGTGTGTGTTGACCTAGTACGGTTTGATTGATCTTTTGTGCATCTGCTGTTGAAAGGATATTACCATAACTAAGTGTATCGCCTCTTACACTTATTCTAGTATCCCAGTAAGTTGTGTCTAGTGTTTCAGTAAAGCTAAATCTACCAGTGGAATCTGTAGAATAAGCATTTACTTGAGACCAAGTTGATCCAGTTTTTGGTTTCTTGTCAAGCGAAAGCCAAACCGTTTCAGCACCATCGCCATCGGTAGTTAAGAATCTACCGCTGAATGAGAGTGTTTTCTGAATAAACGCACCACCATAGCTGTAAAGGGTAAGTGTAGTGTCATTACCAAGATTGGTTGAAGCCAGGTTGCTGAAAGTTTGTGTGCCAGTTATCTTAAGACTATCAATTCCAGAAAGTGTGTTCCACGTTGAAGCTGGAGCATGCGTGAAGTTTAGCTTTACTGCAGCACTATCATTGTAATTAAAGGTAGTGCTAGATCCAGTATAAACCATAGTAACAGTAATGTGACCATTGGTTGAATCTGCAACATATTGCATGTATTGATTAGAAGAATTATAAAGCAGAGATACTGTTGGTAGTGCACCGGAGAATGCTACTTTATCATAGAATACTCTAAACTGTAAACCAGTTATCTTTTCAGAGGTGTTTTCGTTTCTGAAGTAAAGATCTGCTTCAGTTGTTCCCGTGGTACTTGTTCCAACTTCATAGGTTGTGTCAACAATAACCCAGTGACCCGAGGAGGGTGCGGGAGGAATTGATTGCGAAAATAGGGGAATAGTTGCAATCAAAAAAGTAAATGCTAGGAGTAAGCGCTTCATGAAAATTGTTTTATTTTATTTTTTGTATGCTGAAATAACCAGGGTTCAGCTCCCGGGATTTTATTTAGTAATTCTAACTCGTATTTATAACAGAGTAATTCTTCTTCCCTCCGATCAATAGTTACACCATTTTTAAGGAAAAATAGATGTAAGCTTTCATGAACTAAAACACAAGCCAAATTGTTAATAGACTCTATTTTCATATCACTATTAGCAACATAGATTATACCAGATCCATTCCTAATCTCGTTTGAAGAGAATTTACTTGACCAAAATTCTACCTCCGAGCAAACCTCAGTGAGTAAAAGGTATTTTTCAGGATCATATTTTCTTATTATAGAAAGGGCAGAATCTGCCTTTATATGCCAGCCATCTCCCGCTGGGTGAATAACCGGTTGGGAATAACTTGGGTAAGATAAAGCCCACATTAAAAAAATTACAAACATCCTAATGTGGGCTTTCACGAGCTTAATAGACTTTTATTTTTATTCTTGTGTACCATCACCACCCTTTTTACCCCATATCTTATCAGCAGAAGCAAGTCCCAAAGCACCAAATGCGAGGGCTGCAACAGCATTAATCAAAACTGGAGAAGGAGCAATGTGCTCTTCTGTAAATTGGTTTGCGAAAAGGGTGATACAAAGGCTTAAGCTGGCAATGATACCAACAAACCTTTTGGATGATGGTGTTCCCTTCTCATCCTTTAACAACCCAGTAAGCCAGGAAATCATTTTTTTCATAGCGATGTTTTTTTAGTGTATTTATCAATAAATCAAGGGGGGTAGAGAAACAAAAAAAAGTCCTGACCTTTTTATGTAGGTTTAAAAAGACGATTATTTTTATACCACAGGGATAAATAAAGCAAATAAAATAAACCAATGAAGGATACACGCATTAAAGGATTTGAGGAATTTTTTACTCCCTTGAACGAAAAGAAAATGGAATGCCCAGTAGCTACCCTAGATTTAAAGCTTAATACCAAAAATCGCGACAAGTCAATTAAGGAAGACCATATAAAATACGGTCCGCTCAATGTTGACGAACCTGGTGATTATTGGAAAGAGTTGGCAAAGCACTGGGATACAACACAAAAGGCTGCTAAAAAATCACTCTGCGGCAACTGTGTAGCTTTTGATATCTCTCCAAGGATGCTAGAATGTATGCCTGGTCCGGTATCAGATAAAGACGGTAAACTTGGCTATTGCTGGATGCACCATTTCAAATGTCATTCTGCAAGAACTTGCAGAACATGGGCTAAAGGTGGTCCGATAACAAAGGACAACATCTCAAACAAGTGGCAAGAAAAGAATAGTTAGTTTTCCCAAAGATTTTTTACCTCCTCTATATAGTCTGGGAGATCTAATATAGGCTCCCAGTCTATTTTTACGGTTTCAGACCACTTTGTAGCCTGTCCTTCATTTTTTCTCTTTGGTATGAATTTGTAATCTAAGCCAAGTTGGGCATCATTCCCTGCATACATTTTTACCAAATCCATTATGGTGTAAGGATTTCCCCTTCCTAAATTAACAACCTCCCCGGACATTTTCTTTTTAGTTATAGCTAAAAGACCCCGGCATATATCAGCAACATGGGTAAAATCCCTAGATTGAGATCCATCACCAACAACAGTCATTGGCTCCCCTTCCCTATATTGCCTACCAAACTTAGCAACTACGGTAGCATAATCTCCAGCAATAGGTTCTCTAGGACCATAAACATTAAAGAATCTAGCACTCGAGCAGTCCAAATCAAAACAATTAGCCATCATCTTCAGATATTCCTCACTAGCTCTTTTACTTTGTGTATATGGGGAAACGTAATCACCATGCAATGAGGATGAGGTTGATGAGAATACAAGCTTAGCATTATTTCTCATTGCAACATCTGCTGCATAGGCTAACCCAATTACATTATTCTCATAAGTACCAAATGGATTTTCAAAGCTTGGCTGAATTCTTGCATCAGCAGCTAAATGAAATATTATATCGATCTCGTCGGGCCAAACCGTTGGTTCCACGCAGTTACCTATATTGTAATTCGCTCCTGGGTTAGTGTTTGCTATTGTTGACGAGAGAGAACTTAAATTATCGATCCCATGGACTTCGTGACCTTCACTAACTAAAAGATCAACCAAATTCGATCCTACAAATCCCAATGCACCGGTAACTACTACTTTCACTAACTAAATGTTATTTAGAATATTTTAGAAAAAAAGAGGCATAAAGTTTCTAAAAAATGCAATTTCGTTTTTTATCCCCGGGGATAATGATGATATTTGTTATAACAAAAAGGAAATAGATATGAAAAATTACAATTTAAAACCACTTTACATCTTTCTAATCATCTTTGCTGGTGCATGGACTATTAAGCTTTTGGTCATGGATTCAAAAGAAGTTGGTGGAACTAAATACCATTTCGAGCAAAACAATGAGTACAAGAATTCGTTCGAAAAGAACATGCACGAAAGTGGTAACGAGGTTAAGAAGGGTCTGGATGAAATTCAGGAGGAAGCTATGGAAAGAGACTCTATAGCAGTCATTCCAACTTACAACGACTAACAAGCTGAATGGATCCATTCAAAATAGAAAATAGAACCACGGGTTTTGGTAACCCATCCAGATCTTATGTTAAATCTAGGATCAACCCATCGGACATCCTTATACAAAATCCAAGCTCGACCTTCTTTTTCGAATGGGAAGGGGATGAGTCTTATGGTATATCCAAAGGGGACAAAATTATTGTGGATCGTTCTATAGATCCCAACGATGGAGATTTAGTAGTTTCTATCTCTGATGGGAAATTAAAATGTTGTAAATTCACAGGCAAAGAAGATTTAGATTTATGGGGAACTATAACTTGGAAGCTTACAGATCTAAGAAAATAGCAATAGTAGATTGTAATAACTTTTACGTATCATGTGAAAGACTTTTTAACCCAAAGCTAGAAAACGTTCCAACGGTTGTTCTATCAAATAACGATGGCTGTGCAATTGCAAGATCCAAGGAGGCAAAGGCAATGGGGATTAAGATGGGCCACAAGATGTATGAGTTAGAGGAAGCCAAAAAGAAAAAGATTGGCAAATTCTCCTCCAATTACGCTCTATACGGAGATATATCGGACAGAATTGTCAGGGTTATGAAATCACATTGCCCTAAAGTAGAAGTTTATTCGATAGATGAATCCTTTTTGGATATTTCGCATCTAAGTCAGGAAGAAATAATTCCATTCATGGAAAATTTAAAGAATGAAATATTCAAACTTGTTGGTATTCCTGTTTCTATTGGTGCTGCTCCATCCAAAACCTTAGCAAAATTATGCAATAAGATAGCCAAGGACGAAGAATCCATGAATGGAGTATGCTCTTACTTCGATAATCCTGATATTATAGAGAACATAGAAATTGGAGAAGTCTGGGGAATAGGGGATAAGGGAAAGGATAAGCTTAAGGGTATTGGGATTAATACCATAAGTCAGTTTAAAAAAATGGACCCCAGGGTAACCAGAGGTCTTTTGACTATAACAGGTCTTAGATGTTGGCACGAGATAAATGGAACATCGGTTAGCCCAGTAAGCACTTACTTCAAAAAACCCAGACACGTGTCAACCAGCAGAACCTTCGGTAAGGAGGTTAATAACAAGGAGGGAGTAAAGGAAGCATTGTGGTATTTCTTAAACGACTCGATAAAAAAATGTCAAGAAGCATCCATAAAGCCCAGAACCGTTTCCTTTTTTGTCTCAACAAATAGATTCAAAGAGGGATACTCATACCTTGGCAAAACAATTACACTAGAAACACCGACACTCGACCCACAATCAATATGGAACGAGCTGGCACCACACTTGAATTTAGGAAGAAAAAATTATCACAGAGCAGGTGTTCTGCTTTCAGGTTTAATAGATGCTAGATTTGAGACTCCGATAATATTCAAAACAAAATTTCCAGATGCAGAGATTCCTGCTACAAAAAACCGAGAATGGGAAACCAGAAGGGATTATCTTTCACCAGAATATACAACAGATTGGAAGCAGTTACCCAAGTTATCGTAAATACTGCTTATTACTTTGCTATTATAGGACTCTTTTCGAAAAACTTAAATTCTAGCCCAACTCTTTTCAAAGCTATAGCTAAAGCAGCTCCTTCTCCCTGTCCAAGGGTTTTCCACTTACCAATCTCAAATATACTTGCGTGGTCAATACTAGGTTTAACAACCTCCGTATAATATCTTATTTCGCTAAGCTCTTTTATATAAGGTACATAAAGAACTTTTTCTAGAGGGGGTTTTAAAAATTCATCCTCGGGTAAATTTAGGAGATCAATGTGTTTGAAAATAGCTTTACCCCAATCCCTATCGTACAATACTGTATTGCATATAGTCCAAGTTTCTATGCAAAAGAAATCCTGATAATTATGCAATTGATTTATAAAATCGTTATCTAAATCTTCTAGATCATCAGCATCGATAAGCACAGCACCTCTTTTTAATTCAATAGCTATCTTAATTGGATATAGAATTTTATCAACTAGGCTGAAAACAGCATTTTCGTAATAATCTACTCTGAATATGTTTGAGAATTTTTCGGGCTGATCTGTTAAAATGCAAACGTCCCAATTAGATAAACGGTGAATGTTATCAACAGCATATTTGACGTATTCATCAGAGATAGCAACAATGCAAGCCAAATTTCTGTCTGAAGCCTGGACTTCCTCGTAGTTGTTTGGTTTTAGATTAAGTTGCTTATAAAATTCATTCATCCAAACTTATAATAAAATGCAAAGGGGTTTGCCAGCCTTATCTTTTAGATATAACTTTGGCTTTTTATCTTCGATATTAATAGCGGATTTAAAACTCTTTGAGATAGCAGCACCTCTAGAACTTACCGGTGCCTTTACAGGAATCTGATGAACAGTAGATCCAATAAGTCTATTAACGTCATTTCCCTTTAAATCACCTATTCTAATGTCCTTAGCGATGATTTGGTCGAGTGTCATTACACCTTCGTTTAAAGGCTTAAAATCTTCATAGTGCTTTAATGAATCCATAGAATTGTTTGTTTTTTTATATATCAAAGATGAATTCAAATTTGTTTGGGAAACCACCAAAGGGTATGTCGATACAAAAGGAAAGAGGAGCAGGATTTTTCATTATTAACTTAAATTTAAAAATGAAATGGTTATTCGTTACCTGCTCCTCTTTTCTATTACAATTTCCCTCTAGAATGAGTAAATGTCCACTCAAAGACATCTAAATCTGCTCCAACCAGAGTATCTACACTAACAACAGTACCACTATCTGCTGAAACGTTAGCCTGTCCGGTAAACATTACAGATCCGTTTGCATAGTCACGGAAGTGTATTTCAACACCATCGAGAGAGATAAGTGTTCCACCTCCCATTTCAGAATCACCTAAACGGAATGCTGGATTGTCTGAACCCTCACCTCCATCTATTTCCAAAGCGTGGTCTGAATCAGCTCCTTCAACATTTACATAGTTTGTAATTGTTCCGCTGTATCCTTGGTCTATGTCAAAAGCGTCATCTCCCTGTGCCCAAACTAAAAGGTTTGATGCATTTACATTGCCGCCGAAAAACTCTATTCCATCGTCAAGGTTTGCAACTACTTCTATTTGGTCTATTGTTGTTCCACTACCAACTCCACCTAAGGTAAGTCCATTTAGCTCATTGCCATCTCCCAAAAGGGTTCCAGCATGTCTGATTGACACATATTTTAAAACACCAGAATTATCGGAAGGATTATTTCCACCATAGAGTCCAAAAGACTCGTTAACCGGTATTCCTTCGATGTTTGCAGGTACCGCATCTGCAGAAATTATGGAATTGCCGAGGATAACTATTCCTCCCCAAAGACCCATATCACTTTCGTCAAGGTCCACAGACTCAGCGTAGACGGAAGTAAAGATGATAGGTTCTTCCGCTGTTCCTTCAGCTATAATCTTTCCACCTCTAGCAACAATTAACGCGGAAGATAGTGATCCCTGACCATCTCTAGCAAGAATAGTAGTTCCAGCATCGATGGAAAGAACTACACCACTGTCTACAACGACTTTTCCAGCCATTTCATAAATGGTGTCGTGGTGCCAGTGTGTATTTTCAGTAAGCATTCCGCTGACAATCACGTTTTCAGAGGTTGGTGCTGGGCCTGGGTTTATCCACTTTTCACATGAAACCAAAGCCAAAGCTGCCAATACAGGCAAGATAATCTTTCTCATAAAAGAATTTTTTCGATTATTTATTATATCAAGGTCCAACTAAGTGTTAAAATCAGTTTTAAGTATGAGTTAATTTTCGGAAAGATAGATATAAGGGAATAACGATTTGACAACATGGACGAAGATTTTGTAGATTTTGTAGATTTTTATGATCATAAACAAGAAGAATATGATCAGTTTTCCGATCATTAACTCATGAAACCACAGATAATGTTTAAAAATCTAATCAAAAGGCTAAAATTATTCATACAGGGAAACCGGTGGATTGGAACTCTGTGGGAGGGAATGAGATTTACCCTCTTTATACTTTTTGTTCTTTGGCTGGTCTCCTGCGAGAACACATACAAGGCGAATAAAAATTATAAGTATACATTCTCTTGCGTAATTGAAAAAGATGATTATGGAAGGAAAGTGTATGGTGCTCACCACTTTATTTTAGACGAGCAAATCAAGAATATGTCAGTATTTAAGGAATGTTATGTTAATTACCTGGAATGGTCAGGATTAGACAAAGCTGCCATGTACAAGAAGTCATATTACGCTGACAGAAAGAACGTGAACATCTATTTAGTAGATGAGATTTGGGGAGGAGTTACAGTAACCGACGCAGATTTGTGCAATTAGGAAACTAATTTCCAATCATTAATTTTTTTTAACCCGACACTTCTGGATAAATTTGTATCTACAAGACTTTTTTATGGACCAAAGAAAAGAAATGAACTATGTTCTTCTAATTATTGCCTTTGCTATTTTTACATTAGGATATATGTTAGGTAAGGCATCTTGCGATGATAGGATTCCCACCGAAGAAGAAATGATAGAATTAAATACACATTACTATCCTTATGAATAAAGAAACGATAATCAAAATGCTTGTTGAGATGTCGGTTAGGACATATGAGTTAATAGAGCTTTCGGGAGAAAATGCTGAGGAGGAATATGATATTACCCAAGCAGCAGAGGACTTATACGAAGAATTTATATCATCGGGTGGAGAAACTTCCAGAGGTGGATTTGAGTAAAATAAGTAATGAAAGCAAAATTAGAATTTAATTTACCCGAGGATGGGGAAGACTTTACAAATGCAGTAAATGGCACAAAGTGGAAGATAGCCATGTGGGATTTAGACCAATGGCTGAGATCACAAACAAAGTATGCACCGGACACTATGAGTGATGACACATACAAAGCTTTGGAATCTTGTAGAGATGAATTAAGAAGAATAGTTGGTGATAGCAATTTAGATTTGGAATAGAATGAAAATTAATCCAGGAAAAGTAATTAAGAGCAAACCTATAATAATAAAAGAGGGCCTAGGAGTTTCACCACTTGCTATAATAGTAGTAGTTTTGGCTTTACTTATGGCAGGTTCGTGTTCAATAAATGAACCTATAGAGAATATTCAAGAACCGGCAGATGATTTTTTTGCATTGGATGAAGTTGATTCAATAGTGTGGTGGGAGATACAGGACGATAGTTTAATTATCTGGACAGAGGAGGATGAAAGAAAAGCTGATCTAGAAAGATTCAGATACATTGATAGCATTTACAAAAGCGATCTAGAAGAAATTAAATAAACCCCATGGAAACAAACATACTATTAGTGGTTGCAGTATTCCTTATCCTTTTTGGGTTTGGATTTTACTTCGGTAAAGACAGATCAAAGTAATTTAAAAGAACCAATGAAAATAAAACTAAGGGGAGAAAGGTTTGATGTGTGGGGACAATTCTACATCTTACCAACCATTAAAATCACTTACGACAAAAAACTTTATGGTTATTACTGCCTGGATATAATTTGGGGTAGGTGGGGTATTTCGATAAGTATTTAATTACTTATTAGAGAACAAATAGAGGCAAGCGGTATATAAATTCAAATGTACACGCTAAAAGATCTATTTAATCATCACGAAAAAGCAATTAAAGTGGTACTTAGTTGTAAGAATTTAGAGCACCTACAGGTTGCTAGGGCTTTCTGTATGAGAGTTATGGATGTTCATATGAAGTGTGCACTACATCAAAATAGCTTTTCAAAACCAGCTTACATTAGACTCATAAATGAGAGTGAGGAGCTTATGAATGAGGCCCTTCGGGATCAAAAATATATGCTCAGGGGAGACTTGAAAAAAACCTATGATTTTAAAAGCAAAAAGAAAAACCAAGACCGAAACAAGAAACAGCAGTAAAATGGGATGTCTAATTACAGACGTCACCCGCATCAAAATCTACCTGTTCGGCATAATTCCAATCAAACAAGTCAAAGCTTACCGGGAAACTTACTATGGAGAGGTCAAGGAGTTGAAGGATTGCGATTTAAATAGATAAATATCTTAACATATTTTTTATAAGAGGGAAACCTGGTTCCGTCATTTTTATAAAAGGTCTGAACGCAAAAAAACAAACTACTAAGTTGAGACAGTTTAAGATTACCGAAAGAATTACTACAAGAAACGGAAGAGCATCACAGCTTTATAACCAGGATCTTAACCGAAGAGAGGTAATATCCCCGGATGAAGAATTAAGAATCGCAACTCTCGCAGCACAAGGGGATAAAGCTGCACAGGATAAGTTGGTGGAGGCTAATTTAAGATTTGTGGTCTCGGTTGCTAAAATGTATTCTCAAGATCCCGTTGTTATCGAAGATCTTATCCAGGTTGGAAATATAGGACTAATAGAGGCATCACAGAAATTTGATCACACCCTTGGATTCAAATTTATCTCATTTGCTGTTTGGCATATTAGGAAAGAGATGATAAACCACCTAGGCCAAAACAGTAGGATGATCAGACTTCCTTTAAATAAGGGACAACTGCTTAAGCATATTAGAGAATCACAATCAAGTCTAGCATCACTTTTAGGAAGAGAGGCAACAGTAGAAGAAATCCTCGAGGATCTAAAGAAAAAGGACGTAAAGTTGGCTAAGACTTTGGATATAGATACTCTATTGGTGACGATGGAAGCTGACCAGAAGCATTCGTCCTTTGATATGAAGATAGGCAACGAAGAGTCAAGTGCAACACTTCTTGATCTTGTTTGGGAAGATGATGACATCTTTGATACTGATTTTTCCAGCGACAATAGGGCTTTTTATATCAACAAACTATTTTCGAAACTGTCCGAAAGGGAGAGATACGTAATAAAACAGGTCTATGGAATGTCAAACGACGGCTTTACTAGAAGTTTTGGTCTTATAGCTGATGATTTAGAGATCTCGCAGGAACAAGTCAGACTTATTCACCGAAAGGCTATCAAGAGATTAAGACTTTTTGCTAGGAACATGGGAATTGATTACGGGGAAATCTTTGGAAAATGAGGGTAGAATCACCTAAAGTAAGAGCATCAATTTTGCTTAAGCAGCACGGACTAGATGATGCGTTAGTTAACCTAGAACAGATCTGGGAATTGTTAGAAACAGAAAAGGATCGAAACTATTGGTCAAGGGTCAGAGTATATTTAAAAGAACTTTGCGACCTTGAAAGAGCCAAAAGGAAAGCTGCATATGCAAAATGGAATGCAGAGGAACGTTCAAAGTAGTGATAAAATAAATAAGCTATGTTAACTTTTTTTAAAACACTTTACTTTTTTGCAATTGGATTTATAAGCCTAATTGTTGTTTGCGAGATAGTAATATCCAAACTAAATGCTAAAAATAGATTTCGCAAATGGTGGAGAAAAAACATAATAGCAGAATATAACGACTAATAAATAAACACTTAACCATGAAAAAGATCATTGCATTTTTACGTAGACTTTTTAGCAAGAAGGCAAGCACTTCTTACCAGAACCATCGCCCTTTAGGCGGAGAACTTCTGTAAATGAAGGTAATCCACTCTTTTTGGTCTAAGGCTTACCTCGAAGGAAGGTGGGGGGAAGAATCAAAGATAGTATACGATATTTACAATTTTGCTCTTTCTAGCCATTTGGCCAATAAGCATTTTAACAGCACCGACCTTATTACAGATAAGGCCGGTGCTTTACTTCTAGAACCACTTCCTTACAAGAACATCCACACAGATCTTGAGGACATTAGTCACATAGATCCAAGATTTTGGACTGCAGGTAAAGTTCACTCAATGAGAATCCAAAAAGAGCCTTTCATCCATATTGACGGGGATGTTTTCTTTATGAACAAGAAGTGCAAAAAGAGGCTAAGCGGCAAATGGGATGTTGTAGTTCAGATGAGGGAGATCGGGGACCACTTTTCCAACACCTACCCAGATGTCTTTAAGAATCTTAGAAAAATCCACCCTGAAATAGATCACTTAAACGTTTTTAACTTTGTTTACAACAATGGAATAGTCGGATTTCAAGATATGTCATTGAAGGATGAGTATGCTTATGAATATTTTGATCTTCTTTATCTTCTTGAAATGAATGGGGTGAAATTTCCACCAGAGGCTGATCCAAATATAGTTGTTGAGCAATCCCTTCTTACAACACTGAGCCAGTTCAAAAATGCTTATGTAAAAGAACTGATTCCAGTTGATGAGATGAAAAAGTACGATCTCTTTGGTGCAGCTGAAAGAATAGGTTTTGTACACCTTTGGGGAAATTCAAAATATCAGAATGAATACTTTAATAAGGTAAAAGCAAGGCTCAAAGCAGCAGATGCGAAACTTTACAAAGAGGTGAAAAATAAAATCAAAAAAATCTAATTCATTTTTTTCAACCAAGAGAATCGATTAGATTAGCAAGATATATAAGGAATCATGGCAATACTACCAAAGTCACAAAAAGAAGAATCCCGCATTGAGATCGACTTGACAGGTCCCGACGGTAACGCTTTTGTGCTAATGGGTATCGCTAAAAATCTAGCTAAGCAACTCAAGCTTGATGGTGAAATGATTACCAAAGAAATGATGCTGGGAGATTATGAAGATCTTCTGAACACCATGGAAAGATACTTTGGCGATTATATCATCATGTATAGATAATTCCTTTTATTATTTGCGCCCGTAGCTCAGCTGGATAGAGCATCTGCCTTCTAAGCAGACGGTCACAGGTTCGAATCCTGTCGGGCGTACTAATTTTTTCCGCTATGTCAACCACATACACCTGCAGCATCTGCAATAAAAGAGAAGCATACAAAAAGGTTTCTAGCAGTATAGATGGATCCTTTTTACTTGTTTGCAGAAAAAAGAAGTGCATTAAGAAACTTTACGAACAAATGGAACCCTCCGAAGATTATGAATCACAGGAAATGTTTGTAAAAAGGGTACAATGGGATCCTAATGAATATCAAGGTAGATCGTTTCGAAAAGTAAGAGAAAATACTAAAATGATGGATTACACCATTATGATTACAGTATCATTTCTCTTTGCACTAGCAATGGTGGGTGCATTTTCTTATTTTTTTAATCAGTAATTTTTAGTTATATTTAAATTAACTATAAACCTTACGCCATGGGACTAGATATTACAGTTTACGAAAAGGTGGATAGATCACAGATCCAAGAATACGATGAAGGACGGATCCATATTGACAATCAATTTCATCAGAATCCCGATATTGAAGAGGGTTGGTTTGACGTAGAAGGTGAGACGGAGTTCTTTAGGGCAGGTCCATATTCTTACTACAACAAATTCAGGGATGCTCTTTGCTATGCAATCCATGGGGTTTCTGCCCAGGAATTTTGGTTGAATAGTAATTCATACATTGGAGCACCCTTTTACGAAATCATAGATTTCTCAGATTGCGAAGGAGTCTTTGGTCCAGCTGCTTGTGCTAAACTCCATGTGGACTTCAATATGTCCAATCGATGGAAATTTATCTACTATCTTAAGCATGGTGAATCTGTTTCAAAGATCGATCCAGCTGAGGCAACCTATTTAATAGAGGAAATTGCTAACCTAGCATATGATGATCAAAAGGACGAAAATGAATTTTTGTCCTTGTATGACGACTTTATGAACGCTTTCCAACACGCTGCTGGAAGCGGAGCAGTTATGTTTTGCTAAAAAACATTTTTTTAGATGACTACTTTACTCTATATTTGATTCACTAACAAAATGAAATGAGACTATCTCTCAAAATACGGGAAGCAAAAAAGAAGCTGGAATCAACTCTAGGTTCTAATAATCCCATTCATTTTGCTAATAAAGAAGAATATAGAGACTTTATCCTAAACCAAATGATCTACGTTATTCACGGATCATGTAAGAAAGAGACTCAGCTAATTATTTATTATGAGTATAAACAAAGGTTTGGTGAAGAGGTGGAGCAGTACTTCACGTACGCTTAGTAAAGAGGAAAGGATTGAAAGGGCTAACAAGATCTTTGGATCTGAGGTTGTTGAATTTACACTTAGTGTGGTTTATTTAGCAGGTTCTGGAGAAGCATGGAAACTCTTTGAAGAAAAGGGGATGTATAAGCATTCCGAATGTGTTAAGGATATCTATTTCGAGTAGCTGGCTCGGTTTATTGGTTTGGTAATCAGCGGGAAGGGGATCTTAGGATCTCCTTCTTTTTTTGTTGGATATATAGAAAAAATAAAGTCCAACATGTCTTTAAAGAATTTCAAACAGTTCTTATTAGAATCCGAGGAAGAGGATAAAACCTATTCATTCCAAGAACTCTCACCGGAGGCTAAGGAGAATGCCATTGAACAAAATCGGGACATAAATACAGATCACAATGACTGGCACGATCCTATAATAGAAGGATTCGAGGAAGACATGAAAAAACTTGGCCTTGATGATATTGAGGTTAGGTACACTGGATTTTATTCACAAGGAGACGGAGCTTCCTTTACCGCAAAGGTGGTAGACACCGACACGTTCCTAAGGGATGCACTTGACATCAAATCTTCCACAGAATTCATAGACATGGGTGAGGAGAAAGAGACCTCTAAGGAGGAAGATGATCTCAGACAACTTATGGGTGATCTTAGAAATGTAGGATATGACACCAGGAAAAAATTAGAGCCAGAAGATCTCTACCTGTCGATAGTTGAGGTGTATAGCAGATACAGTCACGAGATGAGCATTGAAGGAGACGTTGAAATGGAGGATCTCGACATAGACGAGGATGACGACAGAGACTGGGACAAATTCTACAATGAAATGGAATCCATGCTTACCGATTGGGCAAGAGAAGAATCCAAGGAACTTTACTCCAGATTATACAAATACTACGAGGAGCTACAGGAAGATGCAGAAGTAGCGGAAACCCTCATAGCAAATGACTATGAGTTTGATGCGGAAGGAAACATCATATAACGAAACAGAACCAACTTTATAAACTATAACATATGTTTTTATTTATTTCACCTAGGCCATTGGAACAGCTAATCAAAGACTTCGAGGAGTCAGCAGGAAATTTTGAAGAATTTTATACTAAAATGGATGAAAGGGAGAAATTCCTTTTTAAATCCTATTTGCATGACTTAAGAGTAAAGGCACACTCTCCCCTTGTAAGCCAAAATGGCGAAACAACCCAATCCACATTATTCTAGAATAGTTATGGTAGTTAAGTTCAATTGCACAACAGACGACAAGAAGAACTACTATGAGATTAAAAGAAAGATCTCATTCCACAGAGCTACCCCTCTGAGGGAAAGGCAAAGAGATCTAAAAGACGAATTCTTTTGCGAATTTGAAGTATTATCTCATGGCAGATCTTTATATAGGGAACTCAAGGAATCAGGTTTATGTAAAACCATACTGCTAATAACTCCTATAGAAGAGGCTTAATTACTTTTTTTTAACTCGGCCCAATAATTTAATTTTGGAAAATATATGGAAAGGGACTATCAAGGATACGACGGTTCAGTAGAAACCGACAACACAGAACTTCAAACCACACTTATCCAGTGGTGTAATGAAGCATACGATCTTTTGCAACAGGAGGGACTGAGACTTACCACCAAAGAGGATAAGGAACAGGCAAAACTTGCAATGAGAAGAATGCTTGGATTATTCATCGAACAGGAGGAATATGAAAAGTGCATTTTAGTCAAACAAATCTTGGAGAAAAACTTTAGAGGGGAATTATCTCCACTTTTCGACTATAAGGAGCTATGAGGAAAGCAACATTTGGTAGTCGAACAGGGGATGTAAAAACCATGAAGTGTAAAACATGTAATGCTGAGGTTCATAACGTAGATGAAAAAACCGTCGCAGTTACGTGCTGGAAATGTGTGGCAAAAACTCTTAACCCACACTCAGTAATTATCTCAGACCTTAGTAGCGAAGAACTTGCAGCATTCCTAAAAAAACAAAGACAAAAAGATGGAAGATCAGAGAACTAGACAACTTAAAGCTCAGTACAACCAAGTGGTTACAAATGCGGCTAGAAATGTCTACCTCAAAATGAAAGAGGTGGTACGAGACCTAAATGAAGCCAACATTAAGGAAGAGGACAAAGATGCAATCAGACTTCACCTTATTCGGATGGCAGCAGAGAAGCCAACATCTCCAAACCAATAATGAGGAAAAGGTTTATTATCTGGTGGCAAACTCGTAAAAGAGGTGGTGCTCTTTCTAGAGTCCTTGCTAGAGAAATGAGAAAGGAAAGAATCAAGAATCTGAAGAAAAATATGATGCATGATCTGATGGTTGGGCACAATATCGGAGACTACACTATGCAAAACGCAGATCTTGAAATCTTTATTAAACTTGACAGGAACCCTCCACTTTCGAAGTTAGAGGAACTCCATTTAAGATATAGGGGCAACGATTTAAATTATCGAGGTTGATATATACATTCGTTTCCCCAACAACCCAAAAGGAGCAAGTTTCTGCAAAGATCTGCTCCTTTTTTTGTGCATAATTCCTTTTAATTGATACAATTATATCAAATTCTTCCCGAAAAGAGACATTATATTAGTACTGTTTAAAATTAGAACCAATAGCATGACACTACAAGAGTTACATAAATATTGTGTTGAAAAAGCAAAACAACACCCTCAGCATTTCGTTGACATCCATTCTTTCTATGATTTAGCTGAGATGGAAGTCCAAAGTGGAAGCTCGGAATCACACGAATGTGATCTGGCACTAAACGATATAGAAGAACTAATTAGCACCGAATGAAATGAGTTGGGATAGTGAAACAATTGGTGGTATTATTACAAGAACTAATTACGATGAATAAATTTGAATTTTTAAAAATTATTAATTCACCATTTAAACTTCCTCGATTGAAGTTGTATGTTGGTGAGGTTGCTATTGGTACTCCTTATTTCTTTCCACGTCGAACAATCAAAGACCCAGATAAACCAGGATGGTTAAAGTTTGTTCCAAAGAAGATTGGATTTGACTTTGTAGGGTTAGGTTACAAAACAAAATGGAGCAATACTGACTATCGATTTGAATGGAGTCCAATTTGGTCATTTGTATTCTTCAAATGGCAGATTGCTTTAATGTTTTTAGGTCCTGATAGTATGTCTACTTCTCATTATTGGGAAGCATGGCTGTATTATAAAAATCATACGAGTAAGAATAAGCATACAAAGATTCGAGTACGCCAAATGAAGAAACGATTTCCTCAAACGTGTACCATTTATAGAGCCGGTAGTAATGAGGAGACGATTAACTATTACGATATTATTCTAAAGAAGAAACATAACCTTTAACGTCAAAGAGAAATGGGAACAATAATTAAGCTGTCGCCACTATTAGTATTTTTATTTGTAACATTAGTTGCAGTATTCACTGATGGGTTTGATTTTACCCTTTATAAAGAACAGAAAAATAACACCAAAGAGAAATGAAAATTGACCGCAAGAAAGTCATTAAGACAGAACCTAAAATGATAAAAGAAGGTTACGGGATATCTGATTTATTTGTAACTGCTTTGTTGATTGGTACTTTAATCCAACTTGCAATACAAGTATACTTAAACCTTTAAAATAAAAGAGAAATGACACCAAAAGAGAAAGTAAACAAACTATTTACAAGTGCTGAAGAACTTGCTGAATGGTTTCACGACAACTATGAAGAAGTATCTTTGAAACAAGGATGGAAAACACAAGCGAATTGCCAAGTACCTTTCAATGATTTACCAGAAAGAAATAAGAAAACAATGATTGAAGTATGCCAACGACTTCTTAACCTTTAACACCAAAGAGAAATGAGAACAGAAAAAGAAATGATTGAAAACAAAATCGAACTTTTAGAAGAAGATTTAGAGTGTGTACACATATATCTTGATGATAAATTTATTCCAAGAGAAGATATTGAGGGGGAGGTATTATCTCTTGTCGGTAGAATAAAAATACTTGAGGAACGATTATCAAACCTTTAACACCAAAGAGTAAAGAACAATCTTGGACACCTCTGAAAGCGTGATGAATCAAGTGCAATACCGAGATATTTTTATGTAGTCAATCAGCACGATGAGAGACAACTATGGGTAAGTGAGTAGGGGACGCCCTACTTCACTCCCTAAACCTTTAACACCAAAGAGAATGGATAAAGAAAAAGCATTGAAGATGCTACTTAAAGCATCACAACTGAAAGAGGAAGATATTCAGTCATCAAAAACTACATCAGAAAGAGAATATTGGAATGGTGTAGCAGAAGGTTTGATTGAAGCCTACAACATAATTGAGAACCTTTAAAACAAAAGAGAAATGAAAACACAAGAGAAGATAATAAATAAGAATTACAGAGTAGGTGATGTTTGCATAAGAACAGACAACGATATTAAAGAAGATGAACCTAAAGTATTTACAACTCATAAAGTAGATATGGATAGAGGTGTAGTTTACTATTATAAACTTAATGGGGTTGAAGACTCAATAGGCACATCATACATAGAAACCTTTAAAACAAAAGAGAAATGAGTGAAGTAAATCCAAATTACAATCCACAAGCAGATTTTAAGAACTTTGGTGAAGAGATGGGGTACATCGTTGAAACAACACCTAAAGAGGTGCTGAAGGAGGAATGGGATAAAGTATTAGCAGAATACGGTACTGATACACACGACAAGATTCTATCTATGACTGATGAGTTTGTTCAGTCTAATCGTAGTGAAGGACAAACCTATGCACACTACCATTATGATATGATGGCAGACTTTGCTCTACATATATTGGAAACCTTTAAAACAAAAGAGAAATGACACCACTACAAGAGTTATTGGAATGGGTTAGAACAACACTACCAATGGATTTAGAGACACCAAGAATGATTGAACAAAAGATTGAATCAATGCTTGAGAAAGAGAAAGAGGTTATGTGTGAATTCCAAGATTTAGCCCAACGCTCTGATTTTTGGTTAGAATACGATGGTGCAGAAGATTGTTTTGATAAAACCTTTAACACCAAAGAGAAATGAAAAATACAACAGTAAAAGAGTTGATTGAAATGCTGAAGGGTATGAATCAAGAAGCTGTCGTTTGCATTGGTGACTTTGATGCAGGAGATGCTCCATTCTATTCTACTGCTGAAATGTGCAAAGAAGTTCAAAACGCAACCTATATAGATGATGGGGGTGATGAAGTTGTTGGAGACATCATATACTTCCTTTAAAAACAAAAGAGAAATGAAAAGACTAATCAGTATGTTCACCATGAAGAGAACGCCTAAAACTTCTTTTAGAGATGTTGTAAGCGGTACACTTGTTTGCTTCTATAAAGATAAGTATGGCGTAGAATGGATGTCTAGCTATCCGTATTATCCGTTTAAGTTTAGAAAAAAAACCAAAGGGAAATGGACTACATAAAAATAGCAAAATGGTTTTATCAGCAAGGACGTGATGACCAAGTGTATGATAAGACCAGAACTTTTGAAGAGGCTCTCAATCATTATATAGAAACTTTGAACACAAAATATTTTGACAGCATTTAAACCCATTCTCTCCCCTCAGGAAATCCTTTTAGCCGGAGCATTCGGAGGATGCTACTTTGGGGTTGAGGTTGAGATCGCAAGAGAATTCAATTACCAAGAACTGTTTGATGAAACTCTTTCTGGGGTTGATGAATCATTGTACTTATCACCGACTTACAAGAAAAGCATTAACAAGTTCAAAACAGATGCTGGATTACCCTACTCCGACTGGAAAGCAAAGGGATGGATTCACGAAGATGATCCATATGGTTGGTTTGAGTGGTACCTAAAGTATGATGCAGGCAGAAGACATCCAGACGATGCTAGGCAGATTGAAAG
>Ga0222719_10001603_pt1 | contig 21724 bp, 15 predicted proteins | sample C33_34DmetaG_FD_165039 | JGI IMG/M metagenome (GOLD analysis project Ga0222719, IMG submission 165039) | Estuarine water microbial communities from San Francisco Bay, California, United States - C33_34D | ecosystem: Environmental > Aquatic > Marine > Unclassified | place: USA: California...
CTGCCTGTTATTGACAACAAGGAAGAAGACGATGCAGCATTCATTCCTCCGGTACGCGTAGAAGAGGAGGCAGATCTTGATAACAATCCGTACATATTAACGCCCAATGAAATGCAGCAGATTGCCGTAAAAGTCTTGCCACGAGGGATTGCCTATTGCAAATGGAAACGCCTGTACAGTCTTGCCCGAGACGGCGACTCTTTCGACCAGTGTTTACGTTGCGTCCAGCATGCCAAGAACACCCTATTGGTTGTCCGAACTTCCAAGAATGCTCTAATGGGAGCATTTGCCGACATGCCATGGGATGTCCACGCACATGGGTCTGCATGCTATTTTGGTGGACACGAGGCATGTTTGTTTAAAGTCGTAGGCGGCAAGGTGAAAGAGTTCAAGTGGACAGGTCAGAATAGATATATTCAACTATGTGACATTCAGCACCAAATGCTAGCGTTTGGGGGAGGAGGGGACGATGGAGCATTTGGTTTGTCGGTTGAAAAGGACTTCCAGGTGGGTTCGACGGGTCCTTGCCTCACGTTCAATAATGAGCCGTTGTGCGACCAAGAAAACTTTGAAATTGTCGATCTAGAAATATTCGGATTCCTCCTTGGCCAGTTTTAATGAGAGAAACTAGGGAGAGCGGACATTACAATGTGCCTTCGGTCGGAACTGCGTCTGATGGTAGAGTTAACATAGCTGATGCTTCGATGAGAGGCCTTTCTTGTCTACGATACTCGATTGGATACTGTACCCATGCTTGAATCGCTCCATGCGTCTTGTGAGAGAATACCATTGGATCGCGTTTCATCCCGTCATGTCCGTGGTTATCATGAATAGGGTAATGGTCGTGCCAGTACTAATGTACTAATAAAAAATATAGTATTTTTCGAATATAATTCTAAATGTATATTGAAGCTAAGCAAATATGTCTCAATATTTTATATGTCTTAGAGTATCATCCTTTGCTTATCTTGACCATGCGAATAAGAAAACGAACGACCGAATTGGGTTCACACCGATTCGTGCTCTTGCTCCACCTCGAAAATTACTTTCACCATAACCTACTTTCTCCAACGTGCAAACCTTGGAGCTTCACCAGTAGTTACTTTGGTCACCATCGCAGTTATCCTGGTCTCACGAATGCATTTTGAGCAACACTTGTTGAAGGAAGAAAAAAGAAAACGTTGAAGTATAACATCGCGCATCTCTTTTCGAGAAACAAAGGAACCGATTCATTAGTAGCGTTTGCATCTCAGTTCGTCGTAACGTCGTGAACCTTACCTAAAAAGGCCCCATCACAATCGCTGAAACCATGGTCGATTGGTTTTCGATTTTTCGTCGTAAAGTAGACGCACGTACTCCGAGTCGTAAACATACAGAAGAGACGGCGGCGGAAGACGTTGAACGAAGCTGTAAATACCCCAACGAGGAGTCGTCGATGCTGGAATCCGAGAATGGAAACGAGATACCCCAGGACTACTGCTCCCATGGAAATGGAGGACAGATTGAGTTATGTAAAGAGAATGACGATACAGGTATTAAAATGGAGAAGGAGGAGACGGCCACAAAGAAGTGTGGTTGCTGCCGTACGCGTCGAGGGCGGATAAAGATATTGGTATGGACTCTTGTCGGGTTATCGGTTACGTTCCTTATTCTGGTTATCGTGATATCTTCGGGTATGCTGTATGAACAGGCACAAGTGCGTAAGGCAGAGCAAGCCTTTAATTCACTCGGTTTGTATACGACAAATCGTGTCTGTGGTATATTGCAGCCGGAAGAGCAACCACTCCGCATTCAGACGTACGACAATGTATCCCAAGTTCTTGCTCTTCAAGCAAACGATACGAATGTTACAGTGGCCCATTGTGGTGACTGTGGGCACTGTTCGAATCCGCAAGGTAGGTGCTACAGGTTTCTTTCGGGAATGCAATCGAATTTCCTTGCTCAATATTTTCTGCTCTCTTTTGCCAACATAAAAACCCAGATATCAAGATTTACGATGACACTCGAAACACTTTGTTCCAAGAAAGTCTTGACTGTGCAAAGAAAGGAGTTTTTGGGGGGTACGACGCTGCGTACAATTGCCTGGTCGATAACGTCGGCATGACGAAACCATGCACGAAATGCTGGGCAGAGAACATACAGTGCGATCTCAAGAAATGCGTCTTCTCTTGTTTTTATCAAAGAATGTTCCTCGGTGGCATTCACGGCGGGAGCCAAAGTGAAACTCTGAACAGATGCACCCGTTGTGACGAAATTATCTGTGGCCCGGCTTTCGTCGAATGTGCTGGAGCCAACCGACGACGAACTGGCATACAGAGTGATATTCAGCGTGACGCCGAGTCAGAGGTATGTACTAAAGTCCAACCAAAAGAATGGTGGCAAGATCCGGTAATGCAGAACGCATGGTATGATGGACTGTAACGAGGTCGCAAGATTTAGGGCTACAATATCCTGTTACTCCGACTCTCGGTATATAGGCGCCTCATCCTAAATCGTTACACGAATTACCTTAGAGTATTTTGTTTGAAGGATAGCAGAAGCCTGCAAGGCCCATGGAGGCATAGCAAATTTCCAGCTTTAGGCGCTTGACCTTGGCGCGCAGACTCCAGCACGGCATTTGTATACTGTTTGTGCAAGGATATCAGCACGCGACACCTTCCCACCAACCTTAGGAGGCGCGGGCGCAATTGCTCCACTTTCTATGAGACTCACTTCGGCATCTCGCAAAGTCTGTAGGTCAGAATCTAGTGGTCTTGGGAAGCCCTTCGGCACCCCATTTGCTTCAAGGAAGCCGAAAGATTGACGATAGTCCTTCCCAGTCAATTGGAGATTGTTCTTTAAGTGAGCGGGAATGATTCGTTTGATTGGCCAAGCCGCAACACGGTCCGCAAAGTCAAGCACCTCAACAGGTGTGCGATTCAGAAGGAGGATCTGGAGAATAGGCGCCACCAATGGTTTGCTACCGTTACCCGTCAACCCTTTCCAGCTCGCCTCTTCGTCACCTGTCCAGTCCCATGGATATATACCAGCGAAATCAGAGTTGATGTCTGGTCTGCGTTCATTCAATGCCGTCTGTACGTCCTTGATTGTAATCGCAGATGGCGTAAAAAACAAACCAAACAGCACCACTCGCTTCCATCCCTTTTTTAGCGTCTCTGGTGAATCTTTGACGACATCGGTCACAGTATCCCGAGCATGATACAACAACGGTGCATGATCAGTTTCGTATATAGCAGGAACCTCATCGGTTACTTGGAGGCAAGTGTCAGTCACGAGTAGCGTTTCTGTGGGTCGGTGGAAGACTACGGTTTCACCAAATGCTCCATCTCTGCTAATGATAGGTCCCAGCGTTTGCAAATCAAACCCATTCTCCTTCCAGTCAGCGGGTGCTTCGTCAATAGAAGAAGGAACCATTTGTGTTCTCGACGGTGGAAAACCCAAGAATGGGTCTGGTAGATTGACTGGAAACGAGTACTGGCCTGGCTGCAAAAAAACTTGTGCTATTATGGTGGCAAACGAAGAATACCAACAAAAAGTTAGCCCAAAAAGCTCTCTCAAACCATTAATTCTTAAATAACTTTACTCACCTTGCTTGAACTTCTGAGCAAAGACGCCAGCATAGGCTTTATGTTCCAACGCAACAGAGCCAACTACCACGTGTCTCACAGGCCCGTATTCTTTCTCAAGTTCACGGACCAAGCCTACACACTCTGGCGTGGCTGCGATCGGATTGTAAACAAACAGACCGTCCTTCATTCGAATAATAGTCATTCGTAACGGAACTTGGACATTGAGAATACCGAACTTTTGATCAAAGGTCCAAATTTTACCCGGAACTATTGTTTCGCGAATGGTTTTCTTCGACTTGTAAGTGCCGACAGGTAAGATCCCCCATAGTCCATAGTCTGTGGGATCGACCTCTCGAGTACCCAGGGCAGTAATCCCGAGACCCGTCGCAGCAATTGCAAGCTCCCCGACCTGACGTCGGCTCAAGCCACTTTGGCCAGCGTCACTGGATGGAGAGGGGGAGGAAAACAGATAGGTCGCAGCATTTCTCGTCGACCGAGCAGTCCTCCTCGAGAATGCGTGTACGCCACGGCGAGCCAAGATCGCAAAGCAAATTAAAATTAGATTGGGAAGTCTCATTCCCGTCATTATGGGTAAAATGATAACTTGTTACAGTCCGAAAGTGTCGGGTAGTTGTCAAAGTGGATGAAGTGCGATCGCCATGGTGAAAAAGGCCGTTGCAGTTGGATACTCCACATCATTTTTTCGGCATCCTTCGGTAAACGATGACGCAACTGTATTCCCATCTCTAATATGGTAGGGTAGGGAAGAGACGTGAAAGTTATTGGCTACTTTCCTTCGCAGAGAAGATTGAGAAAATAGATATTTAAGTAGATTTGAACGTTGGTGGTTCTATTCATAGAAATCGCTACGACTTTTTATCATTAATAAAAATCCGTGATGTAGTCTAACAATGACGACAAACCGGTAATCAACATGTTCGAATTCAAATCGACACCTGTTGACAAATCAGTACGACGATGACCATGATGGCAACGACGTCTTTAGGCTTTACTTCGCACCTCCGCGAGACGTTGGTGTTGTCTCGATGCAAGCTTGACGAATGGGTGGAACACGAGAAGGAGCGGATCGACGTACTCGCCGAGTCTTACCGTGCAGAACAAAAGAATCATCAAAATCGCATTGATCGTGCCGTGGCAAGTCTTGTGGCCTTACAGTTGGAAGGCGGATTGTCGATCGCAGACAAGAACATTAGTGTGAGCCATAGAGATCTTACGAAGGAAAAAGAAGAGTTGTTGCAAGAACAAGAACGGATTAAGGATGAAATCGAGTGGCTGCGCCGTGATCTAGAGACGAAGCATTCTCAAGTCCAAGGTATGTCTGAGTTTCGCCGTACTTGCGTACCCTCTCTACAGCCCATTGACGACTGACTCAGTAAAACAAACTCACCCTGTTCTTTTTTATCCAAACAATAGAACTCCGTCTGGAAGTAATTCACGAGCGTGACCAAGTCCAAAGGGCCCGCGATTGGAAAGACCGAGTTGAATCTTCAAAGGACGATGCCGTTGCGCACTTGGAACGAGGGATCGCAAAGTACAAGGCTGTAGGACTGGAGTTCGATAAAGGAGACGAAGAAGGAATTCTTCGGTGAGTCACTCTTTTTGTTCCCTATAGAGCTCTGTCAACCCTATGTCGAAACTAACATCCCGTCATCTCGTTGCCGACAGATTTGCATTCACTCAATTGGATCCGTCAGATCCAGACAGGGTCTTTGCATTCTCCATTTATTGTGGCGACGGCGACGACAGCACCTACGAACTTCGTCAGTGTGATTACCTTGGCAAGGATATTCTGGATAGCCATGTTAAGGAGTTGAACGATACGGACGATATGTCTTTGTTCGTTCGCCGAATGCGTAAATCTTTTCAGGCGGTCATCAATGGAACAGATTGATGCAAACGACACCGAAAGCGATGGGAATTTATTCAAAACGGTGGAAACATAACATTGAAACTAAACATGTTGCGGTAAATTTCACTAGCGGTTCGTATTACTATTATATTCTACCAAACGTATTCCCGCAACACTCTATTTCCACCGAGATAACCAGATACAATGAAAACTCCAAAGACTCGAACAAAACAACACAGGATCATGGGGCCACATGAAAGATTCTTACCATGGCGTGTTGAGTTTCGTGAGAGGCGAGTCGGGACGCAAAGGTTGAATTCTTCCGTGCTTATCGGCACATTCCATGAGCTCCTTCACGAACATATCAATCTTGTACTTCGTGACGTTAGGCATGACGACGACGTGAGCAATGTCTTCCTCACACGCCAACTGCCACCGCTTGATGAGCTCTTCGTCCATGGGGCGTTCAAGGACGACTGTCGAACTCAAATCGTTCAAACGAGATGTCAATCCATTCTCCTTCAATTTGTCTTGGAGGTATCTAGCAGTGTCGATGCAGTGAACCACGTCCCTCTTGATACCGTTGATACCCTTCTTACGAAGACTGTACCAAAGGTACAATGCGGCCTGCCCGTTTCGACTTCCCATGATGGTTGTATCAACCGAATTCAAATAATCGATATGTTGTTCCAGTTTATTCACATGCTCCTTTCGTGACAACGCCACACCGCAAGGCATGGGACAGCCAAGCATCTTGTGACCCGACACGGCAATGGAGTCAATGGGCTTACGGAAACTGACCTCCGGGGCAAACTCGACGAACGGCATCATGAGAGCGAACAAGGCTCCATCGCAATGGATGTAGAAACGCTCACGTGGGATATCGAGTTGCTTGAGCATACGGAGGATGCGATCAAGGTTGTCGACAGCACCCTTAACAGTCGTTCCAATGTTCACGTTGAGAATGACGGGACGGTCACGGTTATCTTGGATGGCCTGCTGGAGAATATCGTAATCAATCTCACCCATGGGTAATGTGGGGATCGATTTGCATTCCATTCGGTAGTAGCGAGCCGCCTTGAAGACAGAGTAATGAGTCTCTTGCGAGGTATACAAGATACCATCGGGGAATTGCTCACGCGCGAGCAAGATACCATGCAGGTTACCTTCTGTTCCACTGGTCGTTACGTAGCCCCAGTAACTATCCGGCTCCATTTTCCACAGATTGGCAAAGAAATCAATGACGCTGACTTCGAACTGACGGCTGTGGACACCGTAGTTGGAAGGCACAAAAGGGTCACCGAGATTGTTGATACTGTACTTGAGGAAAGGAGTCAATTCGGTGAAGTCGAACATGAGATTGTAGGGGTATCCAAAGTGGACACTACTCTTGGCCTGCAACAAGTGGTCGTAGGCATGAAGGATATCCTTTTCGTCCGGAATATCTTCCACCTCTTTTTCGTCCAAGGGGATCTTGACACTTTCCGGACGAAGCATTGTCTGATCGAAATCAGAAAGAGAAGAATTCACCATCTCATCCGATCCTGCGCCCCAGGCGTCAAAGACGGCCCAGGGAGAAGCAGTGCCGGACTTAGATCGGTCAAAGGTTTCCATGCTCTGCTTCGTCTTGGAAGAAGACTCCATCGGATTGTCGTCATCGATGGCGCCGACGACAGTGGAGGTGCTATCGGCTTCGGTGGCCTGTTCGGTGGACGCAAGGATATCCTCGTCGTCCTCATCGGCGAGTGTCGACTTGAAGGCAGCCTGCCCCTTGACGAAGGAGTTGGCGGTCGTCGATCCCCAAGTCTTGGTGGCGTTGGCCAAGCGACTCGAGGACGACGACTGTGAAAAACGACGGACAAGCAAAGAGGCAGAACGGATCATGGTGGCAAAAAGTAGGACGTTGCTACGAACGAGCTAGAGAGGCGATTGATTAGATATTCAGCTCGTGGATGTTGGCCTCGGAGCAATGCTATGACCTGAGGTGAAGTCCTCACTCAGCCAAGGCTCTTCCGATAGGCAAGCAAGAAGCGCAGATACCAGTTCGATACTACGAACCGGACGAATGGAGTGCAGTGTACACTTCAGCCGACACCGAACCTTCAAAACAAATGACGCGACGAGATCCTTCCACGTTGAATTTGTGTGGTGGATACTACCCCATCTACCCCAATAAAGAGGACTTTGCGTCACTCGGTCCAGAGTATGAGCGGTAGTCGTAGGACTGTCGGTGCTACTGTTGCATTAATAGTCTTACCATGTCGCTTGTTCTTAACTTGGATGGCCAACGTTCGTCGAAGACCGACCATGCAAGACGGCCACAAGTTGGACTAAAAAAGATTTTATCTACACTTTTTACATCGTTTATGTCACATTTTTATGTACTATAACATCATTTTGTATATGATGATGTATTGAAGTTCGTCTGGCTTCGTCGGACCATCCAACAACAACAGCAATGGAATGTCGGCAGCGCCAACCACCGAAGGTGCCCAACAAGATCTACTAGCATTTAAGATTTCCGACGGATCAATATCGTACAGTTGAACAGCTAGGACTGTGCTTAGAGTCTCGTAGAACGAAAAAGACGATATAATCTTTGTTAGCACCAGGATGAGCGGTGGAGGTCGTGGACGAGGAGGCGATCCTTATTACAACGGCCACCATGGCCGACCAGACGGCGATTATCGCTTTGGAGGAGGACGTGGAGGCGCCGGTTACCCCGATGGCCCCTATGGTGGAAGGCCGGATCACTATCGTGGTGCGCGGGGACCTCCACCGCCTCCACGTCGAGGTGGTCGAGGGGGTCCCTATGGCGGTCCTCCACCCAGACGCGGCTCTGGCCCACCTCCTCCAAGACGCCGACGAATGAACGAAGGAATCACCTTTCGCAGTTATGAGGAGGAACGAGATTGGGTGGAAGAACGACGCAGGAAGCGCGAAAGCCGCCCGTCTAAATTCGATGTCATGCCGACCCCGGAACAGCAACAGCTCCAGCAGCAGGCACTCGCACAAGCTGCGATCCAAATGGCATCGACTGGTGGAGCTATGGGCGGAAGTATTGCCGGAGCGGCGGTTGTCATGGCACCTGGTTCTCAACAGCAAACTCGCCATGCAAGGCGAGTCTACGTGGGAAATCTTCCGCCCGCTATCACTGACGATCAGATTCGGCAACGGTTCAACGAAGCCTTCCACACTGCTATCGTGAACCGTGACGAAGTCTTTGCCGAGATTGGGGATGACGCTATCTTGTCCGTCTACATGAATAACCAGCGCCGTTTCTGTTTCTTGGAATTTAAGATGCCGGAAATGGCCACGGCTTGTATGGATCTCGATGGCATGGATGTCATGGGAGTCAATGTAAAGATCAAACGGCCAAACGACTACAATCCATCGGCCCCTCTTCCGAGCAGCCCAGTAAAGCCAATCATGGACGTAAGTCGACTGGGTATCGTCAGTTCCAACGTCCCCGATGGGCCAAACAAGGTATTCATCGGTGGGTTGCACTATCACTTGCAGCAGCATCAAGTGATGGAACTTCTCCAGGTATTCGGTAAGGTCAAGGCCTTTCATCTGGTCATGAATGACGTAGACCCGGGTACCGGCGTGCCAATGTCAAAGGGGTACTGTTTTGTCGAATACGCCGATCCCGCTGTAACGGCAATCGCCATTCAGGGTTTGAACGGGATGGATATTGGTGGCGGCAAGAGTTTGACTGCGCGTTTGGCGGGCGAACGAACTGCGGCCCCACTTGCCATGGGAATGGCACCAGCGATGCCGAATGTCTCTCCCGCGTTGGCTGCTGCTCTAGGAGTCACCCCAGCTGCCGCTACCTCTGGATCAGTTTCATCAGATCGAAACATTGTGGCTGGATTCGACATCGAGGAGCTCGTCGATGCCGCGATGGGTCTCAAGCCAATGCCTGCAGCTCCAACACATATGGACAATTTTGGAATGCCATTAACAAGAATTGTACCAGTTGCGGTACTACCAAACGCGGCGGTGAGTGCGGCAACGCCGGCTGTACCTGCACAGGGTCTGCACTCAGCGGCGGCGACATCTGGGGTCCCTCCCATGGCATTGCCAACTCGCATTCTTGTCCTAAAGAATATGGTTACAGACGAAGATCTCGCAACCGAAGATGACTACCATGGATTGATCGAAGAAGTCCAGGATGAGTGCAAGAAATTTGGTAGCCTCGAGAGTATCCGTGTTCCCCGCTCAGCAGAAGGAGGAGTTGAAGCGTCGGCCGTGAAAAAGATCTTTCTCGAGTACAAGACTGTCATGGACGCACAGGCTGCGGATAGAGAATTGAACGGTCGCCAGTTTGGCGATGCGAAAGTTGAAACCGAGTTTTATTCGGAGGCAGACTTCATGGAGGGAAAATTACGATAGCTACGAATCGATGGAAGTGCGTTACTTGTGAATGAACAAACGAACGAACGAGCGAAACCTGACCTGGGAAGAAAGCATGCTCGCTTTGTTCCGAAATGAGGTTGAATGCCAAACCACTTACTTTTCGTCGCAGTTCCTGTTTCTCTCTCCTTTTAATTGTTATTTCTCTTCTTTTCTCTCCAACCCTTGTTTTTACTCTTTTCGTTGATGGATAGAATCAAGCCACCGACTATCTGGGTGAAGGACTGTGACTGTAGCTTGAATTTGACCGAAGGGAGGATTTCGTTTCACACTAACTTCGTCTCTCGTTTCCTCGCCGTTGCTCCGTATTTCTGTACCCTGCTTCACTACCAAGACAGCATAGTGACACCAGGGACTGACTTGAGCGCCATTTCTTGTCCTTCATTGCTGGTTGACCCATGTCTTGGTTTACGCATTCGTTTTCAAACTGCAGATCTGCGTGTTGTGTTTTTGTTTGTGTGTTCGACGAGTGTTACTTGTATCTATCCCATTACTCATAGTCACGGCCCTTTGGTTCTCTCTTTCAGCGAATTGAATCGATTATAGACTAACATCTAACAGTATCATGATTAGGATTGTCATCCTGGTTTGCCTTTACGAGCTGCCATTGACGTTTTGGGCGATGAAGTGCCCGTTGAAAGATGCAATGCAACCGTACAGATGTGAACACAGACCCGAAGAAAGCCCCCCAGAGAGGATAAGTCGCACACAATTAATACAGTAGACGACAGTTTCTTTGACTATCATTCTTTACAAGCGTTTATGGGTTCGTGGTATGAGTTATGTGTTTGTCGATTGCCCGTTCCGAGTCGTTCATTATTGTCCTTGGCGTTTCTGGTCCATCGCCTCTTTATAGTCTTTATCTTTCGCGAGATATTCCGAGAAGGTGATGTTCTTTCCAAAGGCATTCTTGATAATTTCCTCCTGTTTGACTTTCCTTTGCGGCAAATCCTGATTCATTTCGTCGAGCAGCCGCTTCTTTTCCGCCTTGAGACATTGATCCAGTCGCACTTTGATGTCGTTGCATCCACCAGAATACTTGTTCCAGAAGGATAAATGGCACTCTTTCAGGTCGTCAATTGCGCCTTGACAGTCGGGATGGGGGCGATCTAGCGGAGGGTGCATCGTCTCTTCAGTACTTCTTCTTCTTCTTCCTGTTGCTGTTGCTGTTGATTGACTGTTGGACTTCGTGTGCTGACTGAGTTGGTCTCTTTGTCCATGGTCGGTAGTCGGCTTGTCGCACCTCGACTCTACAGAATCGTCGAAGGTTCAAGATAGCCTTTTCTACATAATTCTTTACAGTACTCGATCGTATGAGCCCTAAAGTAAAATGTTTGTACTTTGCAATTTATTATTTTTGTCAAACTGGCGACGACAGACCGATTCGATGACGACTGTGGCGAGCGGCAACAAGTACCCACAACGATACTTTGTAGAGGTACCACCGCCTTTGTTGTTGTTGTTGGTTACTTTTGCTATAGCCAGAGTCTCAAAAATCCATTAACAATGGTTGTCAGTATCATTCAAAACCTTCGTACAGCTCTCAAATTCCGTGGAGGATGGAAAGGTTTGCTTGAAAACATGTACACGGTAAGGACAATTCTCTCGCTGTCGCAACACTCCGTCCGGGTGATTGCCTTTCATAACGATCATGGTGACCCTAACCTTTATCTCTTTTTTTAATCGTGATACTCAACGTTTCTTATTGTACTCTTGATGTTCTTGCGTTTGCTCTTCAGAATGGAGACTACCCTTTCAAGGTAGGCACGTACATGGGTTGTGATGCGGCGGGCAATCGCTATTACGAGAATCGTGTAGACTATTCCTTGGGTCAACACAGATGGGTCGAGCCGGCCGACATTCACAATTTCGACGCGACGCAAGTGCCACCGGAATGGCATGGCTGGTTGACGCACATGAACGACGCGACGCCCTCTCTTGAGGAGGAATACATTGAGGAGAAGATGAAGAATTTACGTGTGGGAGAAATCAGCCATGCTCCATACTTGAGCAACATTGGTCACCAGGAACCCTACTTCAATTTTCACAATATGCACAATCAGTCACAGATTCGCTCCCGAGGTTACGGGATTGGCAACCCCATTGTTGGATTGCCTCCGGGTGCACCGGATGCGTACTACACGCAGCCAGGATCTCCCTATAATGATGCCTTCATTCGTAAGTTTGAAAAGAAGGGAAGCTTGGATTCGGATGGCGGCCGTACCTACAAGAGTGACATGTGGAAGGAGCGATTAAAGACGGCAGCTGAAAAGGAGGCTGAAAAGACCGCCGAGAAGGAACGCTGGACAAAGTCCTACTTCAACTCTGTCGAGGGCGGGAACGCAAAGCGCCTGTCACCTAGGGAGCAGGCGATCTTGGCTCGCGGAGGAACCCTCGCCAAGTAATCGTAGTAGCACGTACCACATGTATTAACAATTTAGTCAATGCGTCAAAGATAACTTGTGTGAAACATTAAATCACTTTGTCCGGGTGAAAGTTCATTAGATACTTTTAAAGACTTTGCAATATCTCTTGTTGCATTTCATGCACCATGCTGCCAAGGTGCGCAGTGTCTTCGACTTCGAATATCTTATCTGCCGGGATTTCATCCCCTATGCGCCGTTCCGTTGGGAATGTTTCACCAAGAACGAGTTGCAGTTTACTTGGACGCGCTGCCAATAAGTCAAATGTCTTCTTTAAGTCTTGACAAGAGGAAAAGAGAGATTGTCGGCACAGGACGTACAATCCGAGGCGCGACCTCGAGACAGCGACCACCAGTCGTCGAATATCTCGCAGATGGCCTACCGATTCTGTTCGTACAAGCGACAATATAATGTAGTCGCTTTGCTGGCCCTGGTATTGATCGACTGTCGAAACTGTTCGGGGGCGAACACCCGCAAGAGGTGTGTCCGGGCCGCAACGCCGAGCGACGATATCCGAAATGAGCGCCTTTTGACCATTATACGTGGTCAATATAGAGACTTTGTCGGGTGAGTACCCTATCAGCACCATGTACTGAAACAAGGCAACTGCATACTCCGCTTCTCCGATGTTTTGGTAGAAATGAGAGGTGGGAGCCGTTTCTCCTTTGCCTTCAAACTTGTCTACATTTATCAGCTGGTAAGTATGGACAAATCCTGGATTCGCAAAGCCATACGGACCTGAAGGCGACGTCACGTGGTCGAGATTGCCTAGCGATTCATACCTCCAGTTGTAAAGCTCAGCGATGTCAGGTCGCGCGCGGCCTTGTTTATCCAATTGAATGTAGTGGACGCCGAGTCGAATCATTCGTGAAAACAGGCTTTGATCAAGACTGCTATGATGTGAGAAGGACATATTCTTGATCACAGGCGGTAATTGGTTGTGGTCACCCATGAGGCATACTCGCTTGAGTCTCGAGACTCCTGAAGCCGAATCGTCGGCGCCTTTCTGCAAAAGAAGAGGAATGAAGTTCTCTATTTCGGTCATCTGACCAGCCTCCTCGACGACTACGTTGTCGTATTCAAAGCCAAGAGAGATCAAATGTGACCGCGCAATCGCAGCATGCGTACAAGTCATTGCCACCACTCTTGCTTGTTTCATGAGAAGGTAGTCCGTTCGCTGTCTCTGTGAACGAAGTAGTTCTAGCGGTCGGTATTCAGTCAACTCGTCGAATATCTTTTGTAACTTGGCGATGTGCTCCTGGGCCGCTGAAACAGTCAATGTACAATCATTAGTTTTGAAATATGTATTGAAAGGGAAGCTCGAAGACGCATCGGCGTCATCACGCTGTTTCTCAATCGAGTCCTGGAAGGTTTTGATGCGCCTTCGGATGTAGTTGGCATAGAAATACTCAGCAGTCTCACAAGTATACGAGGGTGATCCATCGTCTCCACGTTCACCCCTCCCACTGATACCTAGCGATTCCGAAAGAAGCTGAACTTGTTCCAGCAATTCACCCCTCCGACCTAAACTGAAAGCTACTCGACCAGCCTTTGTGAAGTCGTGTGTAGAATCCGTCTGAAGGTCACGCTCCCCACTACCAAGTCGGACAAGATATCGCTCGTCGACGTCCCCGCGTGACATGACTTTTTGGAAGATATCATTCAAGGCAGCGTTCGAATGCGTTATAACAATCGTTCGTTGGGTCGGAAACGAATGGAACAAACAGCTAATGATCTGAACAGCGACATCTGTCTTGCCAGTACCAGGAGGGCCCACGACGACTGTGAGACCAGGCGAAAGACCAGACCTAATAGCTTCAACTTGAACTCTGGAAAAGGGGACACGGTTTCCTTCCACTCCTTCGGGAGATCTATAGGAAGAAGCCTCGACAACTGTCTTTCCATCTTCTTCGCGGACACAAACGCGAAAGTTTCGCCTGTCGTCCGATTTCTTCTTCACCACCTTCGACTTCCCGTCAACTGATACCTCGCATCCTTCAAAAGATTCGCGTAAGTGTTTTTCGTCAAGAAAAGTGTCGCCGAAATCGAGAGGATCATCGGGATTGGCCACACCGGCCGTGGACCTGGCATACGCCTGTATCGTCTTAGATTTGTAGTAGGCCAGTTTCGGATCACCACGCCCCAGCAAAACTTCCTGTAACCACGTTGGAATTGTACGGTTGATGGAGCCCGTGCCAGCAATCAAGCCTCGGATCGTCTCTAGAACAGCTTTGAAGTTGTTCTCTTTTCCTTGACGGCGGACCAAAAGGTTAATGGTGTCATATATGTCCGTCCCTCCAGGCGAGGCGGCATCCATTGAGTATTGTGCTGGATCCAATGACACCCTGAAGATCCTTTTCGTGCCAGATGCAGTACCGGAATACGAGGGATCACTGAGGATGTTTCCTTCTTCGTCTCGAACATGATTGATCATGCACCCGCGGACGAGAGTCACACCAAAGCGTCGAGGGAACGTGTGGTCATCCTCATCTGGCACACGACGATCTCCGTCGTTGTCCCATCTGCGATGGGTACCGTGCGTCAAGTGGTACTCACTGAGCGTCGGAGCCGACTGGCCCGTCATCTTAGAGGCGTCGATAGACACAAGAAACAGATTATCGAACTCCCCAAGTTCATCCCATTCTCTCCTAATGGCGTCTCCACAGGGTTGAAGATCCACTGTTACTTCAGCTGTAACTTTGGATGGGTGTCGTTCTCCGAGCAAAGGCTTCTCGACCTGCTTAAGTTCCAGACGGCCCTCTGTCTCGAGAGCCATTCGTGACCACCCCGAGAATTCAGTGCGAAAGCCGGTCGGCTCCAGGGTATCTTCGTCGGTGACTTGACGTAAAACAGGACGAAGGCGTTTCACTGAATCTACCAAGTCCGATCGAATTTCGTAGGCACTTGACAAACTCGACAACTCAAAGTTGCGAAGCAGGTAGTCCGCGAAAGAGAGAAACTGTAACTGAAGTTTCGGAAGGGATAACACCGGGGATACATGCAAAGACGGTAGAGATGGGGGTATCCGCGAGAAATCCCATAGGACGCTTTCAGTAGGATACAATGGGACGGACTCGAGAGTGTTGACGGGATGCTGAGGTCTCGTCAGGTAGTCGTCTAGTACAGCGAGCAAGAAATCCCTGTCTAGATCATGGAGTCCAGTTCCGTTTCTGTTTTCGTGGTCCATAAGCCGCATCTTAGCCAGCAATTCAAATAGATCCTTATCATCTAGCGCTCCCAAGGCAGACTTGACGAATTGGCGATTACCCAACGCGCCAACCCCAGCGTATATCAGGTCTGGTAGGACATCGGCGTAGTGCCGATGGCACATTCGCTGTAAAGCTTCACCGCGGCGATGGTAGAACGCAAGCTGGTCTTGAACCGACCATTCAAGGAGTTTTCCGTCCATTTTTGACGTTGGGAAAGACTCAAGACAATTTTGCAATCGTTGGAGGAGCTTCTGGGCCAAAAAGTGGTACTCATCGACGTTGTTGAAGCTAATGGGGGATGGCGAGCCGACTGCGTTACGGCACAAGATGGTGAAGTGTAATGCAGTCAGATACACCGCAACGAACTGCCTCGTTTCAGGTGAGTGTAGCAAGTCCAAGAGAAGCTCAAAGACCCGGTGAATGTACAACCACTGCTGCCGACGCACTGGCTGAGAACTCACGCCGTCTTTGTCAGCAGCATCGTCCTCATCGTCCGTACCGGTCTCGGTATTGAATCGAATCTTCCCGAGCTTTAACGAATCTCCTTCTACCAGCTGTATGACTCTTTGGACTACTTGCGACACGAGAGGGGTGCGCTTAGATCCGGGTTCAATGTCGTTAGCGGAATTGAACAAGTCCTTGTCCTCCTTGGAAACGATCTTTAAGTACAGCTCCTGTTGTCGTTTCGGCATTTGACTGCGCCAAAGCAGAACCCCAGGCTCAACATACTCCATCCAGGCTTGCTTTAGCCAACATTTCTGCTTCTCATAATCGTTTTCAGCCGTTTCGGGAGACAGTTGAGGCTGCTGCACAGCGCTCCAGACAAGGGTGCAGAAGTGAACGAGAAGAGTCGGATAGTCCATGTCTGAACCGGTACCTCTGCTGGTGATTATCGTTTCGAAAAACGCCTTCCAAAGGCCCGGGCCGTTCTCAGTCTGGTACGTGGAGGCATCTTCCAAGAGCTTCTGTATGATCTGGAGAGCAGTCTGTTGTCCACCGGAGTGGGCGTGAGCCGTCGATAATAGGACGACGACCAGCTGGCAAGCTTGCGTCCATTCCAAACTGGTTTTGTGCCCTCCACTCGAATTTGTTTGATAATCTGCGAGGACAGCTGGCCATACAACTGACGTAATGACACCTTGATGATCATACCGCGACCGTGCTGCTACGCACTCTTCGGGCGACGGTTTCTCAAAGCAATCGGCGTGAATCTGTCCGACCGAGACAGAGTGCTCCTTCTTGGCACGTTTACTCTTCGGCTCCTCGTTTTCCTGGTCGTTGTTTGTTTGCTCCTCTTCTTGCTTCGAGGGGGGCTTCTTTTTACCGCGTGCACTGGTGCGTTGCTTCCTCGTTCCCATGGTCGTTTGCTATCTCCTTGACTCTCTAGCTCTAGTAGTAGAGAGGCATAAGGTTACTCGTAATATCATGTTGTCGTCGTATCGTCCATTTCGTTGGTCGGAGCAAAGATTCTTGGTGGGTAGTGTGAGCTCAAAACCAGATTCTCTAGCATGATACTCTAGCGTTCGGGTTATCAAACTTGGCGGCATACTTACTGTTCGTGACTAAATTATTTAAGTGGAAGATTTTTCAAAATTGGCGGACGCTCTCGTTGAAAGCGCACCTGCCGTGGAACAAGCAAACACGGATGTCTCTTCGGGTTGGACGGACGAACTCGAAGACCATGTCAACAAAAAGCACGATTATTGACATCAAAGTGAACATGATCGATGGGCAAGGCAACGACTCGAAAGGGGAGATGAATTCCATGTATAAAGTTCTGGCTCCGTGCGATTTGCCACAAGGTAAGAAGTGACGGGTGTAAATCGGATTCGATTGATGTATCACCTATCACCTCACAACTTTGTCATCGTTTCGTCGTCGGCTGCAGGTTATGAATTCTTTGCCGAAATATGTGGTGAGGATCTGATAGTCACTGTTGTAAGTAATCATGGTTGATAAGAGCGAAATTAGATCAAAGTAGAAACGACTAAACCTGCATCCTTTCTTGCAGCCGGATGGAGGAGTCAAGAAAGGTCAGATCTTTGAAGCGGCCGTCTGTTCGGCGCATTCAACTGCCACAGAACCAGATACAACGGGAAAACCTCGTCAGCGACTGTCAATAAAAGAGACCCGACAACCTGATACGCCAGAACGAGATGGTCGTTGGAAAGATGGCATTCTCAGTTGTTTCCGTCACGGTATCTTCCATCCTACCCTGTGGAACGCATGTTGCTGCCCCCATGTGTTGATGATTCAACTTTGGAACCGTCTCAAGCTCGAGGACGAACGTTTGGACACGCCATCGACAAGAAAGAAACGAAGCTATACGCAAACAACTCTTCTTTTCCTGATCGCGGCTATGTTTGATTTCTGGCTGTTTTCTCCACTATTCGGTTTGGAAACGTCCAAAGAAGTCCCTGGCGAATCTTCGGCACTGCTAATTGAATTCGTATATATCTGCTGGAGCCTCATTTTAAGTATGTACACATTACTTATTGCGGTTCGCCTTCGTGTGGCAATTCGTGAGAAGCATCAAATACCATCGAGATGTTGCGGCAAAGCCGAGGATCTATGTTGTATTGCTTGTTGCCACTGCTGCACACTCGTACAGCTTGCCAAACAAACGACAGACTACGAGGAGGAAGAGGCGGCCTGTTGTACAACAACCGGTCTAGCTTCTCAATCAAAACGACTGGATGTCTGCATGGTAATATGATTATTAATCGAGGCTCGGAGAGGCGTTACCTTTTTTAAGTCCATCACGTGTTCTTGGTTTTCGTGCCCCTCTTTACTTCAAAACTGCGTTCACTCCGCAAGGATATAGGAAATAGTACCTCTTTCCAGTTCTCTATAAAACCGCGGTCGTAAATGTTTCGAGGCATTGGCCCTGGATCTCGAACAATGTCCTCGTCGGCGCAATGCCCAATCACACAGTCATGATCGTCCTTAACGAGCCCTTGATCGGACTTACTGCCGTCTGCGGATGGTGTACAGGTAACATCTGCGTCGTCAGATACGGTGAAACTGCTTTTCTGTGAGGTATCTTCACTGTCATTGTTAATTTTGCTGTCGTCTGGTACGATGACAATTTCTCCATTCTTCAAAGCTTGTCGATAACGTTTGGTTTGTTTCTTATGCCACTTTTTGACCGCACTCCACTTGTACGACTCGTTTGTAGTCATTCCATAGCTTGTCAAGTAGACGTGATACATCAAAAAGATTCCCAACGCAACTGCCATTACTCCCATTAGCAAGAGGACAGCGGCTTCGGGCAAATGCGTATGGAACAAGAATTGGACCAGTATCCATGTCGTCGCCTCGTACTCTTGACCCGTCATACGATCCACAAAGGTGGCACCGATGAGATTGTGGCGCTTCGCTTCGCCGTAGAACAATCGACTGGTAATGATGGTGCCATAGACGCACATGACGACGTGTACCACCAAGAAAAGAAGAAAGAATCGATAATTTTCTTCGCCGATGGTATTGTAAACCCAACCACAGAAATGATCGAACCGCGGCACGTTTTGCAGGTACTTGTATCGATCAAATTTGCTACGTGCGACTTTGGGTATGTGTCTTGTCTTGCACGTTTTACCGCTCGGGAAGAGCAATTCGTCGTATGGGTAGTGGCTGTATCTGTGGAGGCTTTGTTTCGTAATGATTCCTGGACTAGTCGTAGAAGCATATCTCCAACTCAAGACACACGCTGCAAATGTGACGTAGCCGATAGCTTTGTGGTAGTGTGGTACGTATTCCGCGGACTGTGATGCGGATTCTGGTTGACTGTCTACCCATGGAAAAATATAGAAAAAGACAACGGACCAAGCGCCAAAGACGACGGCACAGTAAATCAATATCAACAGTCTCTCGGCAACGAAATTGAGAGCTTGCAAGTTCCGACTCCCACAGGATTTCGCGAAAGCATCATATAATTTGGCAGGAAGGGTAACAGAGACGAACTTGGCAATAGGATCCTTGCGTGGATCGGCGTACAGGCAGTAATAAATCGTTCCGACGAAAAATACCACGTACAGTACCACTGCAACGGACAACAGAACCACAAATTTAGACATCTTCTTCCCACCTTCAGTCCCTATTGCTAAACGATTGCGGCGACTGCGATTGGATCGGTTGCAAGAATCGAGGCAAGGAGGAGCATTCCAAGAACAACATGTGAAAGTGTCGAGGTCAAGAGATGCAAAACTGTTGCCAGGACGTGTTGACGGACGGACGAAATAATATAACGCAGACCCTAATGATTATTTGTGGGTGTCCAACGCAGCACCAACCAACCGCTGCATGTCCTCTCGGCGCCACCACTAAATAGGTTCTCGTCGGCGGAGGTGTTGACAGACAGCACCAACAACAGGATCTTCCTTGCACTACAACTTACCCTGCCCAGGGCTAAAGCAGCGGCTAGCTGATTGTAGCTTGTCAGATAGAGAATCTTTTATTTCCGTTTGTCGATAGGGTATTCCTAGATATTTATTTGACTGCACCAGAACGATGAGTGGATCCGGAGGTATGTTCGACTTCGTGCAGACCATGCCAATATGGAGTGGTGGGCCTTCGTGCAGAGCTCTGGGTGTCTTTTATAGCTTGATGAGTAGCTTATTGCAGATGTCAAATGTCTTACTTTTGTTTTCCGTATCGTATCATATTCCCGTACTCCATTACCTACGTGCATTTGTTTTTCAGCCGACAAGAAGAGAAAGGCGGCCGATGGTTCCGCGATTCTCACATCGGACGGCACGTCCATGATCCGGCCGAGTTCGCACACACCCAAGCTCGATACGTCACAGTGGCCACTCTTGCTCAAAAACTACCATGAATTACATATTCGTACATCGCATTACACGCCGCTTCCCACCGGAAGCTCGCCGCTAGCCAGAGATCTCAAGCAACACTTGCAATACGGGGTGATTAATCTCGACAAACCAGCCAACCCGAGTTCACATGAAGTTGTCAGTTGGATGTAAGTACAATATTTTTGCCATGCGCTGTCCACGTGATAACCCGCAATGGTTTTACGTTTGAAGTAGAATACGGATCGCTCAAAGTTTCCTCCTGTTTGGGTCGTCACTCGGCCGGTCTCTCGTATCCGCAGCAAACGAATCCTTCGTGTCGAAAAGACGGGTCACTCTGGAACTCTCGATCCCAAGGTGACGGGCTGTCTGATCGTGTGCTTGGACCGGGCTACCCGTCTCGTCAAGGCCCAACAGAGTGCCGGAAAAGAATATGTGGGCGTTGTGCGTCTCCATGATGCCTTGGACGACTCCAAGAAATTACAGCGGGCCATTGAAACGACCTTGACTGGTGCATTATTCCAGCGACCACCGCTCATCTCGGCGGTAAAACGCCAACTTCGTATTCGTACCATTTACGATAGCAAGCTTCTCGAGTTTGACTCTGCTCGTCGGTTGGGCGTTTTCTGGATTCGTTGTGAGGCTGGAACGTACGTCAGGACCTTGTGTGTCCATGCAGGTCTTTTGGTCGGAACCGGTGGTCATATGCAGGAGCTTCGACGAGTTAAATCCGGTGTATTGGGAGAAGAAGACAATCTAGTTACGATGCATGATGTCTTGGATGCTCAACACGTCTACGACACGACGAAGGATGAGTCGTACCTTCGACGTGTTGTCATGCCCCTCGAAGTGCTGTTGACAAACTTCAAGAGAGTTGTCGTCAAAGACAGCGCAGTAAATGCTATCTGCTATGGAGCTAAACTGATGATCCCTGGTCTTCTTCGCTTCGCTGATGGGATTGAGTTGAATGACGAAGTTGTTTTGATGACTACAAAAGGGGAGGCTATAGCAGTCGCAATCGCTCAAATGACCACGGCAGTCATGGCTACCGTCGACCATGGCGTCGTGGCAAAGATCAAAAGGGTCATTATGGAACGAGATGTATACCCGCGCCGGTGGGGTCTAGGTCCAATGGCGCAGCGAAAGAAGAGTATGATTGCTGAAGGGAAGCTGGACAAGCATGGAAAGCCAAACTCCAGCACCCCTGCAGACTTTCTGACATCCTATAAGGACTACTCGCAGTCTAAACCACCGCCGCTTGGGGGTAGTGCAGAAGCGGCAGACAGTAACTCATCAGTACCACAAGAAACGATGCCCGAGGAACTTGGGGAGAAGAAAAGGCCAGCTGACGAAGAGGAAGGGAGCCACGAGCCAAAGAAGAAGAAGGACAAGAAAGACAAGAAAAAGAAAAAGGACAAAAAGAAAAAGA
>Ga0222719_10001604_pt1 | contig 21722 bp, 34 predicted proteins | sample C33_34DmetaG_FD_165039 | JGI IMG/M metagenome (GOLD analysis project Ga0222719, IMG submission 165039) | Estuarine water microbial communities from San Francisco Bay, California, United States - C33_34D | ecosystem: Environmental > Aquatic > Marine > Unclassified | place: USA: California...
AATTCATGTGTTCACAATACCGACCCCTGGAAAACATGGAAGTACAGTTAGGTATTCTGTTTTTTATGTGTATGTTTGGTGTATTTTTATTTGTAGTTTCTATTTTAACGGACTGGTAATGGGACATTTCGCACGGTGGGCATTAGAGACACCAGTTACATTAGGATTTCTTTGTTACCTTTTAGTAGTTGTACCGATACTGGGCATCTACCTTGTACATAAGAATAAGTGGCAGCACTGGGAACCATTTGACAAGGGGCACAAGAAGTAGTATAATTAGTTCTGTTGAGAGGGAAACCACTCAACTGCGGCAGTTCCCTTCTGATAGGTTCAGGACTGGCGGCGACAGGAACCTATCGCAACGGAATGTAGCTCAGTTTGGTAGAGCACTCGCTTTGGGAGCGAGTGGCCGTAGGTTCGAATCCTATCATTCCGATTGCCAGTTCCGAGACTGGCATTCTTGACTAAATACCATTCAAACCTTATAATACAAGGGTAAACCAAATACAACAATGGCACTGACTGAAAAATTCAAGAAAGACCTCACCACTCTTCGTGGTGCTGCTAATGGCGATTTTTTCCTTGATGTAAAGAATCCGAAACTTTTCAAAAAGGTTCGCCGCTTCTACGAAAACAATGGTGTTGTTTTTTCAGGAGACCCTCTTGATGATTATGAAATCTTGATGGAGTATATCTTTCAAGATCTTGAAACCGTTACAGAAGTTGCTTGATGAAAGTCGTGAAAAAACCAACTGTTCTTATGGAGCAGTTTCCTTATCGTTATGTCCAAGTTGGTAAGTTGGAAATCAATGGAAAACCAGATTGTCGTATTCAAAAGGTTGATTCATACACTGGACGTTACAGGGACATGTATCTTTGTGACAATGAAATGCAGTTGATGACTGCTATGGAAGACTTTGAATATACTAAATGGTTAGACCCTGATATGGTTCCTTGCTATGTCAAGGATGATGACGAAGACATGGAGAGTCTTTAAAAACCCTGGTCGGTGAAGGTCCCCCTTCAATCCCGAAGTTTCCTAGTTCTTAAAACTAGGTGGTGGAGTCAATATGACCCTATTATGAGTTTACTGCTTCTCTCAAGAGTAGTTGGTGCGGATGGGATAACTCCCGCCCAGTTTCTTGCTTCTGGTCAAAGAGCAAGTGGCGTGCATGAAAAGACCGTTTAAGAAGCAGGGTTGCATAAACCCTGCTTTTTTTGTATAATAGATAGTATAGTTTAAAAATTTCTGATGGCTCAGTATGTAAAAAAAGCACTTGTTTTGGGTGCTGGTGGATTTATTGGAAGTCATATGGTCAAGAGACTTCGCTCCGAAGGGTATTGGGTTCGTGGTGTAGATCTTAAGAGACCAGAGTTTTCTCCTACAGAAGCAAATGAATTTGTTCAGGGAGACCTTCGTGATGTAAACTTTGTTCGTCGCGTCCTAGAGTATAAGGGTGACCGTGGTAATTTCTATCACTCGGTTCCTTATCGATATATCCAGTGCTTTGATGAAATCTATCAGTTTGCTGCTGATATGGGTGGAGCAGGTTTTGTCTTCACTGGAGAGAACGATGCTGATATTATGCATAACTCTGTTTCTATTAATCTGAATGTGCTGGAGTGCCAGCGTAAGATGAATGAAGAGAAAGGTAGGAATACTACCAAAATTTTCTATTCTGGATCTGCCTGCATGTATCCAGAGCACAATCAACTGGATCCTGATAACCCCGACTGCCGTGAAGAATCCGCATACCCCGCTAACCCCGATTCCGAATACGGATGGGAAAAACTATTCTCTGAGCGACTCTATTTTGCATACCATCGGAATTATGGTATTCCTGTTCGTGTTACCAGGTATCATAATATCTTTGGTCCTGAAGGAACCTGGGACGGTGGAAGAGAGAAGGCACCAGCTGCAATCTGCCGTAAAGTCGCTCTCCTCCCAGAGGACGGTGGATCCATCGAGGTGTGGGGAGATGGCTTACAAACTCGTTCCTTCCTGTACATTGACGAATGCATTGAAGCGTCTAGAAGACTGATGGACTCTGAGTTCATTGGTCCCGTCAATATCGGTTCTGAAGAAATGGTTACCATTAACCAACTCGTTGAGACTGCCGCAAAGGTTGCAGGTAAGAACGTAGAGAAGAATCATATTGATGGTCCTCTGGGTGTTCGTGGACGCAACTCCAATAATGATGTAGTTCGTAGAGAACTTGGTTGGGACTACTCTCAGACTCTTGAAGAAGGTATTCGTAAGACCTATAATTGGATTAGTGAACAGATTAATAAAAAATGATTTTATACGTATATTTACAGGGTGGTCTGGGAAACCAGATGTTTCAATATGCTGCTGGTCTCTCTGCACTAAGAGAGTTCCAGCGGTTTACTGATCTTCGTCTTGATACTTCCTTCTATCAAAACCAAGAACGAAAAGTAATTGTTAATGGATTAACTGGAAGAGGATATGATCTTGACCTTCTAAACATTGAATATAATAAAATCGAAGAAGCACCAGAGGGTGCAACCATGCTTCAGGGTTGGTTTCAAAACATTGAAGAATTTGAGAATGTTATTGATGAAGTAAAAGAACAATTTACTTTCTCTGTAAAATTTCCAGATAATGTTGAGAACCTACATAAGGAGATACAATCAAAAAACAATTCAGTCTCCGTTCATGTTAGAAGAGGAGATTTTATAACCAACCCAACTGCATATGCTCATAATCATCATATGGGTTCTGGGTACTATCAAAAAGCAATGTCAATACTTGAAGATTCATATGATGATTTAACATATTACGTATTTTCCGAAGACATTGAATGGTGTAAGGAAAATATTAAAAATGATAAGCACGAAATTGTTTTTGTGGATGATGACTATGCCTCCGAAAGAGATTCTGGTCACCTTTATCTTATGACGGCATGTAATAATCATATTATTGCAAATAGTACATATAGTTGGTGGGGTGCATTCTTGGGAGACTCCAAGATTACCATAGGTCCTAAACAATGGTTTACAAATAATGAAGGATCTGAAATAATGTTAAGTAATTGGATAAAACTATGAAAGTTACAATTCTTGGTTCTAGCGGACAAATTGGTGCTTACCTAACAAAGCATCTTCGTAATATCGGACATGAAGTTACGGAATTCGATATTGCCAAAGATCATAATCATGATCTAACCACAATTCCAAATCAGTATCTTGAGGATGCAATTCAAAGTGCAGACTTTGTATTCTTCTTGGCATTTGATGTTGGTGGTTCACACTATCTTAAGAGATATCAAAATAGTTTTAATTTCATTGATAACAATACAAGATTGATGGCAAATGCTTTTGGTATGATTCAAAAGTATCGGAAAAGATTTGTTTTTGCCTCCTCCCAGATGAGTAATATGAGTTACTCTCCTTATGGTGTAATGAAAAGAGTAGGTGAACTTTATACCACTGCACTGAAAGGACTGATTGTTAAGTTCTGGAATGTTTATGGTATTGAAACCGATTCTGATAAGGCACATGTAATCACTGATTTTATTTCAAAAGGATTTGGTTCTGTTGGTGAAAAGGGTAAAGAAGACTATGGTATTGTTGAGATGATGACTGATGGAACTGAAGAACGACAGTTCCTGTATGCCGAAGACTGTTGTGAGGCACTTGAAACCATCATGGAAAACTATACTGATTTCAAGACAGAAGACCCTCTCCACATCACATCATTTAGATCGTCCACGATTAAAGAAGTTGCGGCAATTATTTCCGGATGCTTCAGAAGGGAAGATATTGAAGTCACATTTAAACCTGGACTTGCAAAAGATAGTGTACAGTTGGACAAGAGAAATGAAGCAGATATGTATATCACCAGCTGGTGGTTACCGAAAACCACATTGGATGTAGGTATCCAGAAAGTATTTGATGCAATGAAAGAAGAATACCTTGATGAGGTTCATAGATGACCAAAGTAAGTACCATCACCCCTTGCTATAATATGGCAAGATATATGGAAGGTTTTCTACTGAATCTTTCCGAACAAACTCATGAAGACCTTGAAGTTGTACTGGACCACAACAATCCTACAGACGAGGAAGTTGCAATGGTTCAATCATATAATGAGATTCATGATAATATTTTTCATATTCAGGTCGAAGGTGTCGACCCAATTGGTGTTTCAATGAATCGTTGCATTGAAAATGCTTCTGGTGATTATCTTTGTATCTGGAATGTTGATGATTTAAGAACCCCAAGGTCGATTGAAATCATGGCAAATACTCTGGATGAAAATCCAGATGTTGATTTTGTCTATGGTAACTTTATTATTGTTCCTACGTTTGGTGGAACTCAGGGACAACTAGTTGATGAAACTGGAAAAGAAGAGTGGTTAACCAAAGGAATGATTCTTGGTCCATTCTTTATGTTCCGCAAATCTGCAATTAAAAAGTCTGGTATGTTTGATGAACAACTAGTTTCTGGTGCCGATTTTGATCTTGCACTTCGACTTGCATTTAATGGAAAAGGACTTCATATTCCAGAAATTTTAGGTTACTATCTAAATGAAGGAATGGGTGCCAGTACAAGACCAAATAGTAAACAACCACTTGAAAGAACCGTGATTGAACTTCGTTATGGTTTAAATGTTCTTGAACCACATTTGATTCCAGATGCAATGAAGTATGATGTGGAAAACATTATCGTTGATGATATCAAAACCCCTGCATTGAGTTATAAAAAATGAATCTGGATGAATTAAAGACCGTAATTTCTAGTTCGGAACTAAATCCATATATTCAATGGAATGATGTTGGATTACTCGAAAAAATAAAACACGATAGAGTTTTTAATAGTATTATCAATAACCAGGAAAATATTTCTGGATATTTTAAACTACTTCATAGTCTTACAGAAAAGATTGATGGAACTATTGTTGAATGTGGTAATCGTGAAGGTTTGGGTATTATATCCATTTACGATGCCTTAAATCCTGGGAGTACACTTTATACTCTTGATATTGTGGATGATGTTAGATTTGTTACTGATAAAATCAAGAATGATGATAGAGTTCATATAATGAATGATTTTGATAGTCTTGATTCTGAAAAGATAAAAGCAAACTTTGATAAAAAAAGTATCTCAATGATATTTTTTGATACCATTCATACTTATGAACAGTTATCACAAGAGTATGAAGTTTGGAAATCATATATGAAAGATGATTGTATAATGTTAATTGATGATATTCGTGATTATGCTCCTGGTCGTTCAAAATGGAAATTCCATCAAGAATTAGATTGGACTTATAAAAATGATATTGGTGATTGGGCACATAAAGACACTGGATTTGGAGTTTATTTAAAATGAAAGTTATAGGAATTCTGCCATTTAAAAACGAGGAACAATACCTTCCAACATATTTGTCTAATGTTCAACCAATTTGCGATGAAATTATCGCGGTGGACGATCATTCTACGGATAACTCTCGGCAGATTATGGAAGATGCTGGTGTGATTGTAAAAGGATATGAGGATACCGAAAATTTAAAGGGTGGTTGGACTTGTGGATTGATTCGTCAACACTTGTTTAATTATGCCAGAGAGGCAGGTGGAACTCACTTTGTTTGTCTGGATGCTGATGAAACATTTACTTCAAACTTTGTTCCCATTGCCAGAGATATTATGTCTCAACTTAATCCTGGGGAGAAAGTTTATATGCAGTGGTTGGCACTTTGGAAAAGTTGCACTCACTATAGAGACGACTACACTGTATGGAGTCGTAATTTCAAAGATTTTATTGTTGCCGATCATCCAGATTTAAACTACACATACAACTATATGTGTGAAGGTAGAACTATTGGACCAAACAATGATGATACTCTTCGTAAGTTAGAAGTAGAACACGGTGCGGTTCTTCACTATCAGTTTTCGTACTTCAATAATTTTCTTTTGAAACAGGCATGGTGTCAGGTTGGAGAACTTGTACAACAGGGACCAGGTGCTCTAGGAGCAATTAATGCCAAGTATCATATTTGCTATCAGGACCAAAATGTTGGTATGAGAGAAATGCCACAAGAGTGGATTGAAGGAATTCCAACTCCAGATATTCCAAACTTTGATCCAGAGTGGAAAGAAGAAAACTTCTTGAGAAAAAATCTACTGCCAGATATTTTTAAACACTTTGAAACATATGGTGCCGATTATTTTTCTGGATTGAATATTTGGCAAATTCCACAACTTGCAGAATGGAGAGAAAAAAATGCATAATTTTTCATATGGATATGAAGACCAACACAAGAGAGAATTGAATCAATTCCTTTCGGAAAAAAGAAAAGAGGGAAATTTCAAAGTTCTTGATGTTGGTGGTGCCGTTGGACCATGGTTCTGGGAAAATACTGATGTTGTAATGGACTTTATTCCACCCAGAGGATTTAATGGGCAGTACATTGAGGGAAATATTACACAACCAGAAGGGTGGGACCAATTGTTTGCCTGGATTAAGCAAAATAAAAAATTTGATTTTGTTATCTGTAGACAAACATTGGAAGATATTAGTCATCCTGAGTTTGTTGTAAATCAACTTCAGAAAGTTGCCAAGGCAGGATGGATTGGTGTTCCCAGTAAACAGATGGAATTGATGCGAGGATGGTATCCAGAAATGCCATCGACCCGTGGATTACATCATCATAGATGGATTTATGTGACCAAGAATGGGAGATGGTATGGTCTACCTAAAATGGGATGGACTGATTCTCTACCAGATTCTTCTCTAAGTAAGGTGACCTGTCCTGGAAATCCTAAGGGATATGAATTAAGTTTCTATTGGGAAAAGGAGATTGATGTATTCTGGGTTCTTCCTTTTACTGATAATCTTCCTGATGACTATGGTGATGAGTTTGTCCGATACTGTTTGAATGGTGTAAATCATCCCTGGGATTTGTGGATTAAAATGTTGAATGAGTCCGACTAATGATTAAAGTTGCTTTTATTAAGTTTGGTGGAATGGCAATTGGTGGAACGGAAAAAGTTCTACAGACAATTGCATCTGAGTTGCCAAAAGATAAGTTTCAAGTAGATTACTATTACTGTGATGCTGCCCCATATATTGGGTCTGATTTTAAACATATTGACACTGATCCAAGTAGAGTTGAATACTGTAAAGATAATGGGGTGAACTTAATTAAGTTTGATGTTCAGTTCAAGAATGTAATGGTTGCGACTCATGACTGGATTAATACAAATTTTTGGGAAGTATTTGATGAGGATGCATATGATTTAATCGTAAGCGGTAGATCGGGACATCCAGAATATCCTTTTTATCTTATTAAGAAAACACCCATAGTCGATACCATTCATCTTGCGGGAATGGCGGAGAACAAACCAAATGTATATAAAACTGTTCTTATTTCAAATGAACAGAGAGAGCGTTGGGTGAGTGCTGGTGGACCTAGGAATAAATCCATGATTATTCCAAATCCAGTTCATGTTCCAGAAACAAAAGAAAAATATTCTTATCCTCAGAAGTATATTTTTGGTCTTCATCAAAGAAATGATGATGGTATTTTTTCTCCAATTCCATTAGAGGCATATAAGAAGGTTGAAAGTTCTGATACAATGTTCTTACTTCTTGGAGGAAGTGGTAGATATAAACAACAGGCACAGTCTTTGGGAATTAAAAATATTGAGTTCCTACCAACAACTGCGGACCTTTTAGAAGTTCACAAGTTTTTGAATACACTGTCCGTATATGCACACGGTAGAGCAGACGGAGAACAGTGTTCTTGTGCTATTATAGAAGCAATGTCCCATGGTATTCCAATGATTAGTCATACGGCACCAAGTATGGGGCAGGCAGAACAAATTGCCGATGCTGGTGCAGTTGTTAGTAATTCTGATGAATATGCTGATGTGATGGGGCGTTTAATGAGCGACTCTAAATATTATGAAACTTGTTGTATCAATTCAATAAACAGATATAATTCAGTCTATAGTTTGAATTCTGTTATGACAAATTACATTGAACTGTTTGAGGAAATTGCGAATGTCTAGATTGTTATCTTATCAAAATCACAATAGTGAGTACATGCAAGACAGTGCCTTCGAAAGAGAAAGAAGAGCACACGACCTAAAAAACGAAGAAGACTATAAGTTTCTCTATCAAACTGATGTTCCACATGGGGATGTTTTAGATAAGACAGAGTTTAAATATTGTGTTGATATTGGTGCTGGAACTGGATGGTTTGCAAATTATCTTGTAGATGAAAGAGGATATAAAAAAGTATATGCAATTGAACCATCATCTGCGGCATTGAAGATTGCCGAAGCATTGTATCCAGAACAAAAGAGTGTTGAGTGGATTGCTGGATTTGCCGAAGAGGAGATTCCAAAATTAAAGATTAGGTCAAAGGCACTTTTCTCTACGATGTGTGTTTTTGCACACCTTACCGATGATGTTGTTGAGGAAATTCTGAAAGCAATTGATGGTGTATCTAAAAAAGGTTCAACACTTGTTTGCTCTGAACCCTGGGGTGATGAGTATCACAGAGATTGTTGGCACGTTCGTTCCCCCGAATGGTGGTCCGATATTATGTCCGATTGGGAGTTTGAGTTTTATTCTGATTATAAACTGAATGACCCTTCTGGTCGTTATAAGGGATTTGTTGCCACAAAACTATGAAAATTTTAATCACGGGTGGTGCAGGATTTATTGGTTCCCACACCGCAGATCGCCTTTTGTCTATGGGGTATGAAGTTCGTATCCTTGATTATCTAACACAACCAGTTCATCCTGAAGGAAAGAAACCATCATATCTTGATTCTAGAATTGAATTTATTAAGGGTGATGTGACATCCAAAAGTGTTCTTTATGCAGCACTGGATGGAGTTGATATTGTTTATCACCTTGCCGCATTTCAGGACTACCTCCCACAGTTCTCCAAGTTTGTTGATGTAAACATTAGGTCAACAACACTCATTTATGAGTTGATTTATGAATTTAATTTACCAATTAAGAAGGTAATAGTTGCCAGTAGTCAGGCAGCACTTGGTGAAGGACTTTATATTGATGCCATTGGGCAACAACTTCAACCTGACATGAGGTTGGAGGAAGACCTTCGACGTGGTAGATGGGAACCACGTTGCCCTAAAGGATATGAAGGACCGCTTGTATGGGCACCAACGGATGAGACAAAAACTAATCCTCAAAATCCATATGGTATGAGTAAAATATCTCAAGAGATGTTTGCTATATTTCTTGGAAAAAGATACAACATACCTACAGTTGCTCTGAGATATTCTATTGTTCAGGGATCGCGACAGAGTTTTTACAATGCTTATAGTGGTGCCTGTCGCATCTTCTCACTGGCATTTCATCAGGGTAAAGAACCACCTATCTATGAAGATGGAAATCAAATCAGGGATTTTGTAAATATCCATGATGTTGTCGATGCAAACGTTCTTGTTCTTGAAGATAGCAGAGCAGACTATGAAATGTTCAATGTTGGTGGTGGAGTTCCCATAACAGTTAAAAACTTTGCCAAGGTTGTTGCTGATGCTTATGGATATACAGATTATGAACCAAAAGGATGTGGAAAGTATCGTTTTGGTGATACCAGACACATTTTTTCTAATATCAATAAACTCCGTAATCTTGGATGGGAACCAAAAAGAACCGTTGAAGATAGTGTGTTAGAATATAAGGAGTGGTTAGACACCGCTGATTGTATTGATGATATCGTTGAATATTGTTCTAAAAAAATGCAGGATCTGAATGTTGTGAGGAAAGTAAATGCTTAATTTATTTTATGAGGAATCATACTGGGGTGGTGCATCTAGGATGAATGGACCACAAAAAGTGGTAAAGAATTTGATTGCCAGTCTTGAACAAGAAAATATTCCATATGCAATCAATGAAGAAAAATACAAATATAATTTTCTAGTTCATTATGATTATACTGGTCATCTAAAACATTCCAAACTAGAATTAGATTATTGTTTTATTGGACCACAGATTTGGTTTTTTGATGAGCACGTAAAAACCCTTCAACAAAATCCACATTATTATAAATCATTGATTGTCCCCTCTCAGTGGACTAAAGATCTTGCCATTGAAAAATTTAATTTTCCAGAAGAAAAAATTTCTACTTGGCCAGTAGGAATTGAGATGAAACCACATAAAAGAAATATTCAGTACGATTGTTTAATCTACTTCAAACGTAGAAGTAATGATGAACTTAAAAAAGTAATTGAGTTTCTTGAAAGTAGAGGACTCTCTTATAATGTAATTTCATATGGTTCTTATACCGAACAACAACTTGCAGACCTATGTGACCAATCAAGATTTTGTTTCCTTCTGAACGGAACCGAAAGTCAGGGTATTGCGGTTCAGGAAATTATGGCAAGAGATGTTCCAATGCTTGTATGGGACGTAACTCATTGGAATGACCAGGGAGAAGAATGGTCTTGCCCAGCTAGTTCTGTTCCTTATTGGTCTGATGAATGTGGTGAACGATTCTTTAGTGAGGCGGGAATGGAAGATGCATTCGAACAATTCTGTGCTAAAATATATGAACCATCTGTGTTTGTAGAGAGAGAACTCTCTTTCAAATCTTCTGTAAATAAACTTCTGGATATTTTCAATGCTAATTAATTTTTCAAATCTTTTTGCAAAATACAAAATGGAGGTGACTGGTGTGCTTCATATCGGAGCACATCATGGTGAAGAGATTGGTGATTATATTAATAAGGGATTGAAGAATCTTGTATTCTTTGAACCTCTTTCGGAATCTCTGGAAATCTTGGAAAACAATTTGTCCAGATATGCCAACGATGCAAATATTATTATCTTTCCTTTTGCTTTGGGAAACGAAGATAAGGAAGTTGAAATGTTTGTGAGTGATCATGCTGGTATGTGTAGTTCTGTTCTGAAACCAAAGATTGTTTTGGAACAATATCCTGGCATCAAGTTTCCTAAAAAAGAAACTGTTAAGATGATTCGTCTTGATGATGCAGAGATTGATTTTGAATGTAATATGATGAACATTGATGTTCAGGGATATGAACTCGAAGTTCTCAAAGGAGCATCCGAAACTCTTAATAAAATTGACTATGTTTATACAGAAATAAATAGGGCAGAAGTATATGAGAGTGCTCCTCACGTAGATGAGTTGGATGCATTCTTGTCTCCTTATGGATTTACTAGAGTAGAGACTGACTGGTCTGGTGATACTTGGGGTGATGCTTTCTATATCAAGGAGAAATAAAATGTATACAATTCCAGAAACTTGTCAGATTAATTGTCTGAATGATATCTACAGTGAATATTTTGGATATCCATCAGAAGGATATTTTGTAGAAGTTGGTGCCTATGATGGTGAGTTTGTTTCTAATACATCTTGTCTTGCAGACCACGGATGGGGCGGACTGTATATTGAACCAATCTACAATCACTATCAGAAGTGTTTAAAGCGTCACGATAAGAATGATGTTACCGTTGCAAATGTTGCAATTGGACTGGAAGAAGGTGAGACAACAATTTATTATGGTGATACTCTTACAACACTAGACCAAGAACAAGTTCAAAGGTATAGTGAGATTGATTGGGCACAGCATATAAGTTTTTCGGAAACTGTGTGTGACCAAATGCGTCTTGATACTCTAATGGAAAAAGTTGAAGTGCCAAAAGAGTTTGATGTTTTGGTTGTTGATGTTGAGGGTAAAGAAGCAGAAGTTTTTGAAACCTTTGAATTGGACGAATGGAAACCAAAAATGATTATTGTTGAATTGGAGGACGAACATCCTTCATTTCAAAAGTATCCAGAACTTTTAGAAAAGATTAGAAATCTAAGAAAGTTTCTTAAAGATAAAGGATATGTAGAAATTTTTAAGGACCATATTAATACTGTTTTGGTGAGAGAGGAATTTAAAAAATGAAAATTTGTATTCTAACTATTGCAACCAATAAGTATCTTCAGTTTGTAGAAAAACTGTATACTGATATCTCCGAGAAGTTTCTACCTGGTGCGGAAATTAATTGTCTTCTCTTTACCGATCATGAAATTGAAGAGGCGGGTGATAATGTTCGGGTTCATTACATCGACCATGAACCCTGGCCAATGCCAACTCTAAAGCGTTATAATTACTTCGTGAAGGAAAAAGATTTTATTCTGGAGCACGACTATTGTTTCTATTTTGATGCCGATATGAGGATTGATAATCCTGTTGGTGAAGAAGTTCTTGCTGATGGTGTTGTTGCCACAAAGCATCCTTATCAATCATTCCATTCTGTGAATGATATGTCATATGATCGTAATCCAGAATCATTGGCATATGTTCCTATGGGAGAAGGGAACACTTATTTTGCTGGTGGATTCAATGGTGGAAAAACTGAAAGTTTTATGGAGATGGCAGAAGTTATTGCTGATAGAGTGAATCAAGATCTTGAGAAAGGTATCGTTGCACTTTGGCACGACGAAAGTCATATGAATCGATACTTGATTGATAATCCTCCAGCACTGGAATTGACTCCTACCTATTGTTATGCTGAAGAGTTTTATGGAACCAACTATCCATACGAACCAAAAATTATTGCCTTGAAGAAAAATCACAATGAACTTAGATCTTAGAGAAATACCTTTCTACTATATTAATCTTGATGATGCAGTAGAAAGAAAAGAGAGAACCGAATCTCAACTAAAAGAACTTGGCATTAAGAGTATTACCAGGGTCCCTGCAATTCGTCATACCTACGGTGCTGCTGGAACTCCCAGATCAATGCTTAAAGCACTGGAACTTGCACATAATGGTAAACCATTTGTTCTAATGGAAGATGATGTTGCGGTGAAGAGGTGGGAACCTATCATCGATATTCCTGATGATTCTGATGCTTTTTATCTTGGAATTTCTGGGTGGGGAAGAATGAATTCTCATTCTGGTCCTTTTGTTCAATGGGAAAGTGTTGATGATAGTATTCTTCGAATCTATAATATGTTGAGTGGACATGCAATCATGTACATTTCCGATAGGTATATTGATCTTGCAAAGCGTATTGCACATCATGCAGGATATAATATTGAAGATCATGTGGACATTGGATTTGCCGAAGTTCAACGATGGCACAATGTTTATGCTTTTGATGATCCATATTTCTATCAAACAAGTTCTGGTGGAAATCAAACAGTGACATATAGTCCACTCTCGGAACAGCAATCTGTAGAGTGCATTACTTATATGAAACCTTACTATCTACCTCAGAGAGTTATTTGATGTATATTGCACATTGTCCTTTAAGAATTTCTCTTTTTGGGGGTTCGACAGATAGTCCTTATTTTGTTAATCAATACGGATATGGTTCAGTAATTAGTTTCGCATCTAATCTCAAAACCTATGTGACTGTTGGTAGAGATTTATTCGGTGTGAATAATTTGGATCACAAATATCGTTTAAACTATTCAAAGCGAGAAGATGTTTCCACGATTGGTGAAATCAAAAACGAAGTAATCCGTGTTGTCCTAGAACACTTTAATATTGATCCAGTTCAAATTAATTTGTTTGGTGATGCCTATTCACAAGGAAGTGGACTGGCATCATCTTCCTCTTATATCATTAGTCTTATCAAAGCAGCATCTATGTTATGCGGTAAAAAGATGTCTGAAGTTGAGATATGTGCTTTGGCATATCATCTAGAGCGAAAGTTTAATCCTTACTGTGGGTATCAAGATCCATATGGGTGTGGTGTTGGTGGATTTAAAAGAATTGAATTTTATCCCAAGGATAGAATAACATATGACTATCTACCAACATCTTTCTTTGAACCATATGATATCCATCTTATTTTTACTGGGGTAACTAGAAATTCGAAGGGAGTTCTTAAAGATGTAAGTCAGAATCTTGATAAGGTTAAGAACTTACTTCCTATTGTTGATTTGGCATATGATGCTATTGCAAATGATAATCACTCCAGGGTGTTTGAATTATTGAATGAATCCTGGGAACAAAAGAAGAAAACTAGTTCTACAATTACCGAAAACGAAACAATTCAAAAAATGGATTCCGAATTGTGTTCCAATGACAGTGTCCTTGCTCATAAACTTTGTGGTGCTGGCAATGGTGGATTTTTTCTTACTTTTTCGGAACGGGGAAAGTTGAATATTCCCTATCATTCTGTTAAAATAGAAGTATCGTCTCAAGGTGTATCTGGGCAAGAAGTATGAATCCATTCACTGAATATATCAGTGCTCTTGAAGGTGCTCACATTGAAAGTGAGTTCCAAAAATTTCGTGAAGCATTCAAGAGTCATAATCGTATTATTATCTTGGGTAATGGTGGTAGCAACTCTGTTGCATCGCACATCTCTCAGGACTACATGAAGTTTCACAATAAAAAGGTATCTGTTTTTTCCGATCCATCGATGCTAACAATGTTGGCAAATGATTTTGGTTATGAAAATGCATATCTAGAGTTTTTAAAATATCACGTCGAAAATACGACACTTGTTATTTTGATGAGTTCTGGTGGTGAATCCGAAAACATCATCAAGTGTCAAAAATACTGTGAAGAAAGAAATATTTCATACGGTGTCCTGACAGGATTTTATAAAAATAACAGATTGAAAACCAGATCAACCAAAGCACTATTCAATTACCACATTGATAGTGAATCCTATGGTGTGGTAGAATGTGTTCATCAGATCTTTCTTCATGGAGTTGTATGAGATATTGTTTTGATTTGGACGGAACTATTTGTAATACTCCTCTGAGAAAAGATAATAAAAAACCTGGATATCTCGAATCGACTCCAATTCCTTTCATGGTTGAACAAGTTAATCGTCTTTATGATGAAGGAAATTACATCATCATTATGACTGCCAGGGGACGTGGTTCTGGTATCGACTGGACAGAATTAACAACCGAACAATTGAATAGGTGGGGCATCAAGTATCATGAACTTGAACCCATGTTCCATAAACCTGATGCTGGCATCTTTATCGATGATAAGGGTGTTAATGCAGAAGATTGGATGAAAGCACAACCACAAAAGAAAGGTATTATTGCTGGAGCATTTGACATTATTCATCCTGGATATATTCGAATGTTTGCTGATGCCAAACAACACTGCAATCATTTGACCGTTGCTCTTCACATTGATCCTTCGACTGAAAGACCTCATAAACTGGCACCAGTTCAATCTTTTGATGAAAGAATGGAAATTCTTTTTGGATTGCGTCATGTGGATGATGTTATTCTGTACGAGAATGAAGAGAAATATCTTTCATATCTAAGAAGTGGTGAATATGACTGTCGATTTATTGGGACTGACTATCGTGAAGGTAACTATACTGGAAAGGATATAGATATAGAAATCGTGTGGTTAGATAGAGAAACACATAATTATTCAAGCACACGATTAAAAGACCAGATTTATGAATCTATTAGGATGAAAAGAATGGAAATGGAGGTGTATGACTAATGCTTGGTTTTAATCATCTGGGTAATCTGGGTCGTCTTGGCAACCAAATGTTTGAGTTTGCTGCTCTTTATGGAATCGCCGCAAAACATGGATATAATTTTTGTATTCCTCCAAGAACATACAAGGGAATAGAAAATTACAGTTTACATGAAGCATTTGAACTTGTTGGTATAAAAGAAGAGTTTGTTGAGACCGAAACATTGATTGGTGAAAGGTTTTTTCATTTTGATGAAGAACTTTTAAATCAGTGTCCAGATAATGCATCTTTGTGGGGATTTTTTCAATCCGAAAAATACTTTAAACATGTAGAAGAAGACATTCGTAAACTTTATAGGTTTAAGGATGAATTTTTGGAACCATGCCAAAACATGGTCAATCAAATGGACGATGAACCCATCATGCTTCATGTTCGTCGTGGAGACCCCAATCTTGTGGATCCACGTGGATTTAAATGGGCATATGTAAACTGTTCCGACCAACATCCCGTTCAACCTCTAGAGTACTATGAAAAGGCACTTGCACAATTTGATGAGGAACAACCAGTAATTGTATTCTCTGATTCTCCAGAATGGGTCAAAGAACAAGAGTTCTTTTCTGGTGATCGTTTCTTTATTTCTGAACCAGAGGAAAAATATGATGATGGATCATATACTCCATATATCGATTTATGTTTGATGTCCTTGTGCTCTCATGCTATTATTGCGAATAGTAGTATGAGTTGGTGGGGTGCTTGGTTACAAAGTAATCCTAATAAAAAAGTAATTGCACCAAAAATGTGGTTCGGACCCGCATATGCGGACAAGGACACCAAAGATTTGTATTGTTCTAATTGGATTATTCTATGAAAAGTTTAGTTACTGGCGGTGCTGGTTTCATTGGATCACATCTTGTAAAAAAATTACTAGCATTCGGACATGAAGTCGTGAGTGTTGATTTGCAATCTTCTGATATGACTACTAGTATTATTGGTGATATCAGAGATTATGACTTGATGAAAGAATCTATGATTGGAGTGGATTATGTTTTTCATCTTGCGGCAGAATCTAAAATTGGTCCCTGTATTGAAAATCCAATTCAGGCAGTAAGCGTAAATGATCTTGGTACATGTACTCTTCTTCAATGTGCAAGAGAGAATAATGTTAAAAGGTTTATATACTCCTCTACTTCTGCTGCATATGGTGGCAATGAATTACCAAATGTAGAAACTCAACCAGATGACTGCCTGAATCCTTATTCAGTATCAAAGGTTGGTGGTGAAAAACTTTGTAAGATGTATACTGATCTATATGGACTACCAACAGTAATTCTTAGATATTTTAATGTCTATGGTGAGGGACAACATACCAGTGGACAATATGCTCCCGTGATGGGAATTTTTAGTAGACAACGTGCTGCTGGAGAACCACTCACGATTGTTGGTGATGGAGAACAGAGGAGGGATTTCATTCATGTGAGTGATGTTGCTAATGCTAATCTTATGGCGGCAATTTCTAATCAAGAAACTGAATATTATGGGCAGGTCTATAATGTTGGTAGTGGAGTAAACTACTCTGTAAATCAAATTGCCGAAATGATATCTGATAATACTAAAAATATTCCTGCTCGTCCTGGAGAAGCAAGAGCAACCCTTGCAAACTGTGATAAAATTTATAGTGTATTTGGTTGGAAACCACAGGTAAAACTTGAAGATTGGATTAGAGAAAATGGATAAAAATAAGGCAGCATATAAACTTAAAGGTCTTCCACGGATTTATTACATTAATCTTGATGATAAACCAGAGCGTGCAGCGTTTATGGAAAATCAATTTAAGTATTGGGAAATTGAAAACTATGAGAGAATTTCTGCCTGTGATGGTAGAGGTGATAATGACCTAGGTGAAATTCTTAAAGGTAGATATCCAGACAATATGACATCTGGTGAGGTTGGTTGTGTGACCTCACATCTTAAGGCAATGAAAAAGTGGTTGGATGAAACCGAAGACGAACCTTGTCTTCTGATGATGGAAGATGATTGTGATATTGGCACCGTCTCTCATTGGGGATTTACCTGGAAAGATTTTTATTCTCAGATTCCATATGATTATGATGTCATTCAACTTGCCATCATCAATCCAGCAACAGTTCATCTACAACTACATCGTAGATTTGTGAATGATTTTTCTACTGCTTGTTATTTGATTACCAGACATCATGCGGAAAAACTTGTTCGTCTTCATTGTCGTGGAGACAAATTTAAATTAGATCAAGGTGTAAAACCTAGAGCAGTTGCCGATGATTTAATTTATAACTCTGGAAATACATTTGCAATCCCTCTTTTCTTGTATAAGATTGAACTGGGATCTGATATCCATGACATTCATATTGATGTATTTCATCGTAGTAGTCATGATGGACTTTGGCAATTTTGGAGAAATCAATCATCCGATATTCAAGATTGGAATCCAATTTTTAATTATGATCCATACTTCAATAGAATCCCTCCTGGGTTTGAAGGTAAGTAATTATACTCATAATGTTATGATATCCAAACAAAGAGGGGCTTGACCCCTCTTTATTTTTGCTATATAATTCTGTTGTAAATCTTTACAAAAGGAAATGACTGTAACTAAAAACGAGTTTGGGCAAATGAATATGTGGGCAACCGAACCTGCAATGTATATGACCGATGAAGACCGTGCCAAGTATGGTATGGAGTCTCACAATGAGCGTGCCGAAAAACTGAATGGTCGTGTTGCAATGCTTGGTTTTGTAGCAGCAGTTATTTCCTATGCCACCACTGGCAGTCTGTTTTTCTTCGGTGCTTTTGGCATTTGACAATGACTTCACTTTGCTTTACAATCACTAGTATCGCCTTCTTCGTTTTGTTGGCGTACTCTGTAGAACAACTATCCGAAACTTACTAAAACAAATGTCTTTTAACATTACTCTTCGTGCCGCCGATGGTACTGAAAACACTATTACTTGTGATTCCGATCAGTACATTCTTGATGCCGCAGAAGAAGCAGGTGTCGATATGAACTACTCTTGCCGTGCAGGTGCTTGTTCTTCCTGTGCTGGTAAGATTGTGAGTGGTACTGTTGACCAGTCTGATCAATCCTTCCTTGATGATGATCAAATGGAAGCAGGATTTGTTCTGACTTGTGTTGCATATCCCACTTCTGATTGTGTGATTGAAACCGACCAAGAGGAAAATCTGTACTGATGGCAAAGTTCTATCTTTTCTCAAAAGAATCCTGTGGTCCATGTATGTTAGTGGACAAGTATATGCGTTCTATTAAAGATGAACGCACCAGTCTTCTTGAAAAGGTTGACCTTGAAGATGTAAGTGATACTCCCATTCCACAAGAGAATCTTGACCTTGCAAAGCGTTACGGCGTAACTGCAACTCCTGTTCTCATTATTACTGATGAGGAAGGAAATAAACTAGAAGAGTTCGTTGGTGGTATGGGAATCACTCAAAATATTCGTAAGATGTTTAATCAGTATGTCGAATCCTAATCAACTCTATGAGGACATGGAAAAACTCAATGCTCTCTATGAGGAGTTGTGTTGGGACCACAGTGATGAACTAGTCTTCACCCACGACGGTGAAGAGATTATTATTTACAACAAAACAAAGCAAAATGGAACACAGTCTGATTGAACTCCTCACTTACTACGTGATTGCAGGAGCACTTATTATTGGAGCACCAGCAGTGTTCTTTATCGTCGCATTCATGCCAGCACTGATGAATACCAAAGGTGCTGTCGTCGGTTACAAAACTCACCGTGATTACGGTGAAACCTCTATCTACTCTAACGTTAAATAGGAGAACGAACAATGAACGAACGAGCAGAACGTATTAACGGTTGGGCAGCAATGATTGGGGTCATTGCCGCAATGGGATCTTATGCTGCCACAGGTCAACTTATCCCCGGTATTTGGTGATGTTGTTGTTGGCAACCATGATGCTAGGAATGTGGATATTCATCAGCGTTCTTGGCAGTAATGATGTTGACGACGATGATGACCTTGGTGGGGGCATGATGATTCCCGCACATAACCCAATATAAATTTAAACTCCGCTCTATATAAAGGGCGGAGTTTTTTAGTATTATGCCAAGAGGTCAATTGAATAAGGACGAGTTGAAGTGTTACGTTCTTAAGTTGAAGCATCAGGTGGACAGTGATGAGGGATATCCTGGAGAGAAGGCAATCGCTCAGAAGTATCTCAACAAGGTCCTGGACAAAATCGAAGAATACAGGGCTTGACGGGCACTAAAAACCGTACTATAATAAATAGGTAAACAAATGTTACGAACCTTAAAGGATTTGTAATATTGTTATTCCTGCCGCTTGACGGAGGCTAGGCAGGTTCACCAATCCGCCTCTCATATCCTCGCTTAAGGGTGCGAGGAAATAGTAACTCCACCATTTCCCTGATGGTCTTACTTTTTTGTTCAAAACAATGCAATCTACTCTTTCACAACAACGACAATCGAATACTTGGGAACAGTTCTGCAACTGGGTTACTTCAACTGACAACCGTTTGTATGTTGGTTGGTTCGGGGTCCTCATGATTCCTTGCCTCCTTGCCGCTACTACTTGTTTCATCATCGCTTTCATCGGTGCTCCCCCTGTGGACATCGACGGTATCCGTGAACCCGTTGCTGGTTCACTCATGTACGGAAACAACATCATCTCTGGTGCTGTTATTCCTTCGTCCAATGCTATTGGACTGCACTTTTACCCCATCTGGGAAGCTGCTTCCCTAGATGAGTGGCTCTACAACGGTGGTCCTTTCCAACTGGTTGTCTTCCACTTCCTGATCGGTATCTATGCCTACATGGGTCGTGAGTGGGAACTCTCCTACCGTCTTGGTATGCGTCCTTGGATCTGTGTTGCTTACAGTGCACCTGTCGCTGCTGCATCCGCAGTATTCCTGGTCTATCCTTTCGGTCAAGGTTCTTTCTCTGATGCGATGCCTCTTGGTATCTCTGGTACTTTCAACTATATGCTTGTCTTCCAAGCAGAGCACAACATTCTGATGCACCCCTTCCACATGCTGGGCGTCGCTGGTGTCTTTGGTGGTTCTCTGTTCAGTGCGATGCACGGTTCTCTGGTTACCTCTTCTCTGGTTCGTGAAACCACCGAGAACGAGTCTCAGAACTATGGTTACAAGTTCGGTCAAGAAGAAGAGACCTATAACATCGTTGCCGCTCACGGTTATTTCGGACGCCTTATTTTCCAATATGCTTCCTTCAATAACTCCCGTTCGCTGCACTTCTTCCTGGCAGCATGGCCTGTCGTTGGCATCTGGTTCACTGCTCTTGGCGTTAGCACCATGGCATTCAACCTGAACGGATTCAACTTCAACCAGTCTGTGATTGATTCACAGGGTCGTGTTCTTAACACCTGGGCTGATGTTCTCAACCGTGCCAACCTGGGCATGGAGGTAATGCACGAGCGCAATGCTCATAACTTCCCACTGGACCTGGCAGCTGCCGAGTCAACTCCTGTTGCTCTGACTGCTCCAACCATCGGTTGATAAAAAACTGAATATAAGATAAAATGGGAGGGTTCATACCCTCCTTTTTTATGGCAAGAATGAGAGACCCATTGAAGTATGGGTTCTATGGTATTGATTATGTTTATCAAGGCAAAGATAAAGTTGCCGTTCACTTCGATATGGTTTCCGCACAACAAGCAATGATGTCAATGATTAAACGCGGAGTTGAAGTCAAAGGAATGAGAGAGATTAAAGTAGATGCATAAGGTTTGGAGAATCTGGGCAAAAGCACTTGGAGCAAAGGAAGGAAAGAATGATAGAGAAGCAGATACTATTGCTGGCATACGCACCATTATTCTTATTTGTTATATGGTCACTAATGTTGCCATCGTTGCTAATGCGGTAAGACATTGGAACGATATTGATTACCAACAAACCTGTCAGGTTAAATAGTAATGTAGTCAAGGGCACACAACCCCTATGGGTATGAGTGTATCGGGAACCACATCTCCAAAAGAAATCAGATGAATGTGCCGCCTTGTGGTATATATGGTTTGAGTTATACAGTACAAAAGATCCGTTAGCAAAGACGACACGAAAGGCTTGGTGTAAGTGTGCTGATGAACTTGGTGAGATGGTAAGTGAGGAAGTCAAAACAAACCCCAGATATAAGAATATAAGGAAGATATAGATAGTGGTAGTTACAAATACTTAGATGAAGTTTCTCTTCGCACTTGTCGCTACACTCTTCTTTGCTCTTCCCGCCTGGGCAGTAGACATC
>Ga0222719_10001605_pt1 | contig 21719 bp, 34 predicted proteins | sample C33_34DmetaG_FD_165039 | JGI IMG/M metagenome (GOLD analysis project Ga0222719, IMG submission 165039) | Estuarine water microbial communities from San Francisco Bay, California, United States - C33_34D | ecosystem: Environmental > Aquatic > Marine > Unclassified | place: USA: California...
CTGATGTATTTTACGAACAACAACAACCATTTTTTCAAAGAGATGAAGATAGGTTACGTAGAGATTTAGAAACTAGACTTCTTGCTCAGGGACGCTTAGGTTCCACAGGTGGTAGAGAAGACATGAGTGCTTTGGAAGAAGCAATACTAAGAAGCCAAAATCAAAGACGTACTCAATCATTTGGACAAGCTCAATCTCTTATTGATAGTTTACTTGGTAGAGAAACAGGTGATATTTCCACTGCTACTGGACTTCTTAATATTCCACTACAGCAAGCTAATTTAGGTAGAGGTATCGGAGGTGATTTAGGAAGGTTAGCATCTTCAGGTCTTCAAGCAAGAACAGGGGCAGCACAAAACTTAGGTAATGTTACAGCAGCTATGGGTAGTCCAGCAGGAACAGCCCTTGGTTCCCTAGGCGGTTTATTTACTAAAAGAAGTCAGCAGGTAACATAATGGCAATATCTCAAGAGTTAGCATCACTTCCACCATTCCTTCAAAGGTTTCTTATTGACAGAGGAGCAGTAGTTGATCCTGATGCGGTTGTTCCTGTTTCATCTTCAGTAGCACCTTTGTTACCTGCCTTGCCTCCAAGAAGAACACCTCTTGATGACGGTGGTAGTGGAGAAGACTACAGTTCTACTTTTGGTAATATAGCTTCAACTAGCGGTTTTTCTAGTCCCTCAATAAATAGTGATGCGTTTACCCGTGGTTTTGCTCGATTAGCTGAAGTACCGGGACAAATAGCCACAGGAATATCAGATACAGTTTCTAGTTTTGCAAGTGGAATAGAAAATATTTTTAACGGTTTAGGAGCAACTTCTGTAGATGAGTCTCCTGCTACAAGCGGTAGCAACTTTAGCCTTAGTGGTTTATTTGACATGGGTACAGGACCTTATACTGCTCCTACCGCTTTACAACAAATAACAGGAAATCCTTTAAGCATGGGTGGTATGGGTAGAAATATGCAAGCTATAGATGCCTTAGGACAAGCTAGGGGGGATAGCCCTTCTTTTATAAATGGTCGTAAAGTTGCAGCAGGTATGATGCCTGTAGCTAGTATTTTAGGATTAGGAACCACAGGGGGTTTATTTGGTATGCTTGGAGGTGGTTTAAACGCTATGGGATTTCATCACGACTATGACCCTAATGTAGACTCTAATTTATTTATGGACCCAGATCAAGGTTTAGTTGGTTTTGATAGTAAATCAGCAGGTGGTGGAGGTATGCAAGAAGGTATGCTTAACATGACAAACATGGTTGAAGATATGGTAAACAAAGGTCTTGGAGGAGAGTATATAAATACTCCACAAGGTTTTGTTACTGCAAATAATTTAAATAGTTACTTTCAAGGCAATGGAAAATTTGACGATCTTTCTGGGGAACCTTTAGGATACGGTTCTTTAGCTTACAACGGTATACCTTCTGGGTACGAGCCTTCAGGGTACGGTGATTTAAGTTCTAACCAAGCTATTGATTCTTTAAACAACATGAGTGGTGATGCTTGGAACTCTGTTGCTTCTGATGTATACGCTTCAGGTGGTGGGTATAATGATGCTGTACAGGCAGCAGAAAATGAAGCTGAAGCTTTAGCTGAGTCTGTAGGTTGGGCAGATTTTGATGCAGGTTTTGACACTATTGGTACATCAGAAACTGGAGTAGATTCTGATTTTGGTTCTGTATCTGATTGGGCATCTGAAGTAGATTCTGATTTCGGTTCTACGTCTGATTGGGAAGGAGGTTTTAACTAATGTCATTATATGAAAATATAAACAGAAGAAGACGTAAAAACAGTTCCCGTACTAAAAAGAAAAGTAAGATTAGTGACGAGGACTATAAAAATATGTTAGCTGGTTTTAAGAAAAAGAAACCAAAGAAGAAAACAAGAACAAGGAAGGCATAGCTATGGCAGTCAAAGGATTATTTAGTGGACCTACACCACAGGACATTAGGCAACTAATGAACCAAGAGAATGAACTGCGTATCAGACAAGCAGGACTAGATTCTAGAGCAGGTGGTTATCAGGCTCAGTTGATGTCTCAGGCTACTGAGAGAGGCAGACAAGCACTTGGAAATCTTTTTGGTGGTGCTATGGGAGCCTTTGGTATGGAGATGCCACAGGACCCTAGGTTGTCTCAAGCAGTCAAAAGAGAATCAACTAGGGTTCGTATGAATGAAATGTTTAAAGATGCTGGAGCGGATGGAAAGATAACACCTGAAGAATATGATGCAATAGCTAATGAAATGGCAGCTTCTGGTTTTCAAGCTGAAGCAGCAGATGTTATTAAAAGAAAACAAAATGAATATGGTACTTCATTTCAACAAAGTGAGTCTAAGAAAAAATCTTCAGAACGTTTTCAAGGTCAAGAATTTAAGGCTAAACAAGCACAAATGGAAAGAGATTTTAGAGCTAGTGAAACAGCATTAGCAAGAGCGCAAAGGGAATATGAGTCTGCTCTTAACAGAGGTGACAAGAAAGAAGCGGAGAAGGCTAGACTTGCGTTTGAAAATAAAAAACTAGATCATACTAAGTTAGTGGCTAAACAAGACAGAGAGGACAAGAAAACAAGTCTTGATCTAGCAAGAAGAAGAGTCAAAGAACTAGAAAAACAAGGCGCATCTAAAATAAAAATAGCTGAAGCTAAACAAAAGTTGGAGGAACAAATCCAAGCCTACAAAGAAGCAAACCCAACACCGAAAAAATCGAGTATTGTAACTGCCAATAACAAAAAAATGTTTTTTAAAGTCTATAACGATGGCGGTGAAATGGAAGACGCTATTGATGCTCATTACGGTAACACTTATGGAAAAATTAATGAAGAGGATCAAATACAACTTTTTTCAATAGCTCAGGATATAATGACAAAACAAGGGGTTCGTGATCCTAAGCAAGCTTTGAAGTTAGCCCTGCAACAACTTAAAAACCCAGAAGCAGTTGTAAAAAAACAAAAGAAAAATACTACAGGGATTGATTATAAAAGTAAGAAAAAACAACCAAAAAAAGTTGAAAAAGTAGATGGCTGAACCTTATACAATAACTACTGATGACATCTTAAAAAATAAAGACTTAAGATTAGAAGGTGCTTTGCCCGGAGATGTTATTGAAGAAGGGGAGCTTATTCGTGTATTTTCTAAAGAAGGGGATGAGCGTAAAGAAGGTTACTCTATAACTGAATCAGATTTAAATTCAAATGAAGACCTTAGAATTGATGGTGCTGAAGTAGGTGATCAGATAATAGATGGTGAAATAGTTAAAAATAAAGATAATGATTTCTTTGAGCAGTTTAAATATGGGTACGACAAAGCTACAGGTCTTCCTACTAAAGTTGGTGACATAATAGAATCATATATACCTATGGGTGGTTTTACTTTTGATTTTACTAACGGCTTTGATTACATACCACCAGACGAAAGATACGGAAAAGGTTATTCAGAAGCTACCCCTCAAGAGCGTAGAGAAATGATTGTAAGGGCTAGAAACCGTGAGCTAATGGAAGAGTACGGTCCTAACATGATGGCTCAAAACGCAGGTGCAAGTACAGCAGGAGAAATTGTAGGTTCTCTTGTAGACCCTACAACACTGTTACCTGTGGGTGCAGGATATAAAGGCGTAATGGCTATCAGTGGTGGACTAGGTGGTGCTTTTTCTGCTGCTGAAGACTTTAGAACTAAGGGTGAAGTTGATCTAGGTAAGGCTGCTTTAATGGCAACTGGTACTGCTCTTACTGGAGGAGCTATAAAGTTTGGTGTAGATAAGTTAGCCAGACGTAGTGCAAATAAACTTGTAAACAAAGTAGAAGATGTTATACAAGCAAGGGTTAAAAAAGGTGATAAGGTATCTACTGATGATATACCACAAATAGCTGATGATTTAGGCGTTAACCCTAAAAGGGTAGAAAAAGCATACAACACTATAGGAAGAAAACCTTACGTTGGTTTGCACGATCCTGCTGATGAAGCTCTTAATGTATCTTTAACTACAGACGAAACTATGGTTCGTAAAATATCTGAAGGTGCTGAAAATTTATTTGGTTCTTTATACACAAACATAAAAAACATATCTCCTAGAGTTGCAGACAGTTTAAGAATGTATGAAGCAAATCTTGCTAAAAAAACAGCAGATACTTTAAACAAAGCTCAACCTTTTATGGAAGGTATGAACAAACTAGCCCCTAAACTTAAAGATGATCTCACTCGTTATATGTTTAACGGTAAGGACAAAGAAGCTCAAATACTTATAGAGAAGTATGCTCCTGAGTTAGCCCCTTCTTATAATGAAACTAAAGGATTACTTAAAGGACTTGGGGATGATTTGGTTAACTCTAATTTAGTTGAACCTTCTGATTTAGTGGATAACTATTTTCCTCGTTTTGTTAAAGATTTTAAAAATTTAAAGGCAAACTTAGGTGATGAATTACAAGGCAAATTTACAAAGACTCTACAAGATTACGCAAAGTTTAAAGGGGTTGATCCTAAAAGCATTGATGATCACGTTCAAAGTCAAATCATAGATAAAGTTATCAGGGGGTATACTTTTAAAACAAACACTCCCAAACCATCTTTTGTTAAAGAACGTACAATAGAAGATATTCCTAGTGATCTTATGCAGTTTTACGGCACTGCTGAGGAAACTCTTTCGATGCACATAAGAAATTCTATTAACGCTGTAGAAAGAAGAAATTTTATAGGCGTTAAACCAAAAAGTTTATTTGAAACACCTGATGAAATAACTTCTAGTCTTTCAACTAAAATTCAAAAAGAAATATCAGAAGGAAGATTAGTAAAGGAAGACGAGACTAAATTACTAGATTTGTTAAACTCCCGTTTTATTCACGGGGAAAAAACTATGAACTCTTCTCTTAAACTTTTAAGGGATAGTGGTTATGCCTCAACAATAGCAAATCCTATATCAGCCATAACACAGTTAGCTGATGTAGGTTCTTCTGCTGCACTAAAGGGACCCATTAACACTGCTATAGGATTAGCCAAGTCTGTATTAAAAACAAACAGAATAACGCTAGATGATCTTGGTTTGGTAGATGATATGTCCAGAGAATTTTCAGACCCTAGTAAACTAGTTAAAGTTTTAAACAGAGCATTAAATGTTTCTGGTTTTAAAGCAGTAGATAGAATAGGAAAAGAAACTTTAATAAATGCTTCTCTTAGAAAAAATCAGAAGTTAGTCAGGGGTTCTAAAGGCATAGCTAAGTTAGAAGAAAAATACGGAGGTATGTTTGGAGATGAGTTTGATTTACTTTTAAATGATCTAAGGTCAAAAGAAATAACAGACAGGGTAAAACTTATGGCTTTTTCTGACTTATCGGATTTTCAACCTGTATCTTTAAGTGAGTTTCCACCAGCGTATTTAAACAACCCTAATGCTAGAATCATGTATATGTTAAAATCTTTTACTTTGAAACAATGGGATGTGGCTAGAAGAGAAGTATATCAAAAATTAAAGAAAAAAGGAAGTAGAGCAGAAGGTCTTAAAAACTTAAGTGCTTTAGCTGTATACTTAACAGGAGCTAACGTAGGAACAAGTGTGGCTAAAGATATGTTATTAGGTAAATCTGTTAGTGTAGACGAGTTACCTGATAGAGCGTTGTTTGGTTTAATTGGTGTCTATGGTTTTAATAAGTATACTTCTGAAAAGTTTTTAGCCAAGGGTGAAATTGGAGATGCTATATGGTCACAATTAGCTCCTGCTACTCCTTTATTAGATGCAGCAACAAAAGGTTTAGCAGAGATTAGTGAAGAGGAACCTGAATTTGGTTTTACTTTGAGAAGTATTCCTATTATTGGTCCTATGGCTTACTATTGGTTAGGCGGTGGTATTGAAAAATACGAAGAAAGAAAAGATAGGGCAACAGATTAATGGCTGAAAAAAAACCTAACATGTTTGACTACAGGTTAGACCAGTTTATGAAAGCTGGTGATAAAGATGCTTCTGATCCTAGACGTTATCTTAGAGGTGCAGGAGCTATTGCTGGTTTATTTGGAGATGTGATTGCTGCTCCTATTGAAGCCTTAACTCCTCAATCTGTTTCCGATCTTTTTTCACAAGGGGCTGATTATCTTGTTAACGAAACTGATGCTGGAAAAGCAGTTATAGAATTTGCAAAAGAAAATCCTGAATCTGCTAAAGATATACTTGATGTCTTAAACATAGCCGGAGCAGTTCCAGCTTTTAAAATAATAGCAAAAGCAGGTACGGCTGGTATTAAATCTGCCTTGGGAAAAAGCGGTGGTGCTTTGTCAAAAGCTAAAGCAGGTGTTGGAGGGTCTATAGGTTCTTCAAGTATGTCAATGGCTGTTGCACGTAACATGCCTACTCTTCAACAAGGAGGTATGTTTGGGGATGTTCTTGATATAGGAAGAACAGTTAAAGGAACTGGTGATGACTTAAGAACTTACTCAGAAATAGCTAAAGGTACAGGAAGAAACCCAAAGACAGGTATTAATTTTTATGCTGGAGGTACTCCTGTTAAAGCAGTTTCTACAGCAGGAGAGGCTATACGGGCTACTCCAAGAGCTATTAGAGAGCTTACAAGCCCTCAAGCGTTGGCTGACTACAGAGCAACAGGCATGTCTTTGAACGCTAGAAAAAGAGAGTTGCCTAAAGCTGATACACCTTTGGAATACTCTGGTACTCATGCTATGCAAACACAAATGAAAAAACAAAATGATGGATTAAACGCTCCTCTTAATGATATAGATAGTCCTTTAATGATTAAAGCTAGACTTGGTGAGTATAACTTATTAGACAACGCTTCTATTCCCGATATAAACAAAACAATGTTTAAAGGTATTCCTGATGATATTGCGTCTAGGCATTTAAATCATATCAAAGCTGTTCATGGAATAGACGGTACAAAACCAGCAACCTTGTCAATAAAACCACCTAAAACTAATGGGATTGCTAGAGAACTATTAGGAACAGAAACCACAGGAGATGCTTTTATTAAGGGCCTAACTCAAGGAGACTTAATGAAGACGTTTAAACAAGCACACGGTGTTAAAAAAATAGACGGTAAGGGTATGGTAGAACTTACCCAAGTAGGTGTCGGTTTAAATTCTGATGTGTATAAAAGTTTATTACGTAGGCTTGGATCAGACGGTAAAGGAAATTATTCAAAACCTAATATAATAAAAAATGTTATAACAGCTAGAGCTAAAGAACAGAGAGGACTGCCTTTAGGAAAACTAGAAAATAAAATTTTAAACGCTTGGAAAAAATCTGGAAACAAAGGAACCGTTCCTCTTGCTACAGTTAAAGATGCTTCTGGGAAAACAGTATCTGGTAAAAACATGGCAGACATGGATGACATTATAGGAGATACTTTAACTACTAGCGGAAGTTACTTATCAAAAAGTAAAGAGTTAGGCGGTGTGAATTATGTTATGACTCATAGTTTAAAAGGTAATAAATCATACGTTACTATGAGTGATGGTTCAGATTTATTTGGAATAGGTGGAGGTCCTAAAAACGCACCTGATATAATTGTGGCTACACCTACTCAAGAAATAATACACGGGTCAAAAAGAGTAGCAACAACTAAAGACGGTAAAAAAATACCTCAAAGATTTGATAAAAAAAGAACTCAACAAGCTAGGAAAAACGAAAAAAAAGACTTGGCAAAAGGAATAAAAGAGTTAGAAGAAAGATCAGGTATTAAAAAGAAGTCTAATGAAACTCCTCAAAACTATCATAAAAGAGTTCTTAGGGATTTTAAAGCAAAGCCTACTTCACAAGATTATAAACAGGCTTTATCTAACATTACTAAACTACCAACAACATTGTTTCAAAGCGACATGAGAGATTCAGGATTATTTGGAGAAAGATAGATGTCAATAGAATACAGAGGAGAGAGGTTCTCAGGTTACAATAAGCCCAAGAGAACACCTAAGAAGAATAAGAAGTTCGCAGTGTTAGCTAAACAAGGTGAGCAAGTGAAGTTAGTTAGGTTTGGCGATCCTAACATGACTATAAAGAAAGACCAGCCAGCGAGAAGAAAAAGCTTTAGGGCTAGACACAGGTGTGATACTAGTCCTCCTAGTAAACTAAGTGCAAGATATTGGTCCTGTAAAAAATGGTAAAGGGAGATTACAATGGGAAGTAAAGTAGCAAAGATGAAAAGCGGTACAGGCTACAGCAAGAAAAAAAGCAAGTCATATGCTAAAAAGAAATCATCTAAGAAAAAGATGTATGGTTACGGATGATCTTAAGACTGTTTAAACGGCTAGTAGCCAGAGAAAGATATTACTTTAGACAATTTTGGGAACACACTAGACACTACAGGGGACACTGATGTTTCAAATACTTAAAGATATACGTTGCTGGCTTTTTTGGCATAGAATGGAAGAAAGCAATGCCAATAAATGTTCTAGATGTGGTCGTCTAATCTTTAGTATATTTTAACATAGTAAGCAAAGATACCGTTAGTCAGTATAGCTATGGCTACGCTGTTAACGACTATCAATGCCCTATCGTTCCAATTTATAGCAACTATTAACCAACCTAATATCCCTGCAAAATGAAAAAACAGATTGTAGGGATATATATTTTGTGCAGTAAGTATCATCGCAAACATAAGAACAACTGATGATACCCACTTAAGTCTCCATATGTAATCTTTACTCACACTCTTTTTGTCCTGTCTGTGGGTCTATGAAACAAGCTTCTGCTTTAGGCTCATCTTTAACCTCATTCAGTATACCATAACGTTTACCACTAGCTCTGAATGTAGTGATGCCTTTGCATCCCTGCTTCCAAGCATTATAATAAAGCTGTTTAAACGCATCGTAAGTTACATTGTCACCTACGTTACAGGTCTTACTGACTGCACTATCTATATACTTAGAGGTCAGAGCAAGGACTGAGAGATGTTCTTCAGCACTAATCTCATTGGCAGTCCTACCATTAACACCCTGTCTGTAAGCATAGTCCTCTACTCTCTGTATCTGATGACCATCAAACTCCTGTATGGTTCTGTCATAAAACAAACTAAACGGTGGTTCAATACCAGAACTTACGTTGTCTGCTGTGAGACTGATTGTACCTGTGGGTGCTATGGAAGTCAGATGAGAGTTACGTATACCAAACTCTTTAATCTGATCCTGTACCCAAGGAGATAATGTTTTAAAGAACTTACCCTCTATGTATTTATTCTTATCATAGAGTGGGAAAGACCCCTTCTCCTGAGCCAACATAGAACTAGCTGAGTAAGTATGGTCTCGAAGTGACTTAAGAACCTTAGTAGTAAACTTCATAAACTCTTCTGATCCATAGGGCATACCACACATCTCACCTGCATTGGCTAGTCCTGTAATACCTAGTCCCATCCTACGCTTGTTCTTAGCTTCTTTCTCTTGTGCTTCTAGAGGATAGATAGTCCTATCGATAACATTATCCATAGCTCTAACTACATGGTGGATGTCACCAGTGAACAGACCAAAATCAAACGCACCTGCTCCTACGTACTTAGTAAGGTTAAAACTACCTAACAAACAAGCACCGTAAGGTGGCAGAGGTTGCTCACCACATGGGTTAGTTGCCTCTATATTCTCACAGTAGTATAAGTTATTCATCTTGTTAATGGTGTCTATAAACAACACTCCCGGCTCTGCCCAATCCCATGTGCTACGCATAACCATGTCCCACAGGGCTACAGGGTCTACCTCTTCGTGTACCCTACCGTCAAACCGTAGAGGGAATGGTTCTTTCTTCTCTAGGCATCTCATAAACTCATCTGTTACACCTACTGAAATGTTGAAACCAGTTAAGGCTGTACCGTTATTCTTAGCTGTGATAAACTGTTCAATGTCTGGATGGTCTATACGTAAGACACCCATCTGCGCTCCTCTACGGTGTCCACTAGATGCTATGGTCTGACAGACAGAATCATAAATCTGCATAAAGCTAACTGCACCTGATGCCCTAGAGTCCAGAGACTTGATCCTGTCTCCTCTAGGACGTAGCCTACTGAAGTCGTATCCTATACCACCACCTCTACGCATTGTCTCAGCAGCTTCTGTAGCTCTGCCCATGATAGAGTCCATACTGTCGTCTATAACACCACTGACGAAGCAGTTGTAAGCAGTAGTCTGCCTTGCTGCTCCCATAGCATTCTGTACCCTACCAGCAGGTAAAAACCTAAGATGCCTAAGTGCATCCTTGAAGTTCTCAAAGTGATCAGGGCTATCCTTAAGGGACTCAGCTATACGTACTACTTTACTGTAGAAGTCCTCACCTGTCTGTCTGTACTTAACTGTGTCTATCTCTTCTGATATTGGCAATGTCATACCGTAGTGCATTTCACTCTCCATCTTTAACTTTCCCCTTTAACTTCTCTAAATACCAAATTGCTTTGCTTATGTCTTGATCAGGTTTACCTTTGTGTTTGTACCTGATTATATATTTCATTGCGTTTCCCTCAAGATACCCTAAGAAATCATCCCTAGTCATGGACATCTCTATCAGGTCAATAGCTTCAACGTCCAGCATGTTATAATGTGAAGGACTGTTTACTGGATCGTTGTTGCCATCAGGGAAAAACTTTTCTTCAGACACTTGGTTGCTCAACACTGTTCTCCTCTTTATCTTTTTTCTCAACTGGTTTAATCATTATAACACACTTGGTAGTGATGTCAACTACTTTACCACTGTTGAGATATTTATATATAAACTGAGGTGCCACTACTTTACGACATCTTTCTATATTTAAGTCAACATGGTTTTGCTGTATGTCGTACCCTAAACTACCATCGTGATACACCATTATAATTATCAAAAATAATGTCTTCATAATATTCTCCTAATTCAAAGGAGTTATGTTGTCATAACCCTCATGAGTTATCTTAGGCTTTTCCTTAAACTCACAACTTTGTAAAAGAATGTCAATAGCATCTATAAGTAAAGGGGCGCATACGTCATCAGCATCCTTTAGGTCCTTAATGAGCTTACGTACTTGCTCCATACGAACTACAAGAATGTCAGGCATCATCATAGTCATCATGTCTTCAGGATAGTCAGCCATGTTATTACTCCTCAATCTCTAAGTCAACGTCAAAAACTTCTCTGAGGTCTTCAATGTTGTGTTCTATTAAATCTCCGAATCTCTCTATCAAATCTTCGGAAGTTATATTAAGAACCTCACACAAGTAAGAAGGTTCCGCTAAGTTAGATACTCTGTTTAAGAATTGTTTAGTTGGTAAAGGCATCTTTGATATTCTCCAGAGTGTACCACTTCATGTTTTCTTTGTCACACCATTCTGCCATGTTCATCTTACTTCCCTTCCTTACTTTTTTATATGGGTTGTATAATAAAAACACCAGTTGCTTTTTCTTTGGCAGACTATCCCTAATTGCTTTGTACTTCTGGATGTCTCCCACTCTAAAGTAACCTTTAGCTTCAACTAAAATCTCAAACTTACCTCTCATCCCTATGAAATCAGGGATATACATTCTATTAACTATGTAAGGTATCTGTTTTGATTCGTAACTACAGAGGTCACCCAAGACCTCTGCAATTTGAGCTTCAAACTTGTTACGATACTTCATTAGTCTTAGCTTTAGCCTTAGCAGGTTGTTTAAACGATGCCTTAGGTTCCCTTAGTAAAGCCTGTGTCATCCCTCCTGTCTGAGAAACAAAAGGACTCCCGTGTAGTTCCCAACCATCGTTAAGAAGTTTTGTTATTGTTTCTTCAAAACGATCATGTCGTGGGGTGTTGATAACTTTAAACTCTTTAGCCATTAGTATCTCCTATTGTTTGTTAAGGTTAATCTCAGGAACCTGTGGCTTATTATTTACTTGGGTCAAAAACCTTGGACCAGTAGAATAAGAAAAGGCTCTTAAGCTTGGGTAGCAATGTGCTTTGTACTGACAGTAAGAACACATAGTAGATAGTTTTACATTTCCAGAACGCCCATCGGGTACTGGAGAAGAGCATGGCGCAGGACGGTCTTCCTGCTCTACGGACTTTTTTACATGTGACACACGCTCCTCAATGTCACCTGAGTAGTACTTATACATGGGATGTTTAGTATCATCTAAGTCATACTCAAGCACCGCCAGAGTACCATTCTGTTTATCCATAGCCAACCACGCCCACTTACGATCACCTTCTGCATGAGCATATGCTTTGATCTGATCTACATAACCAAAGTCATCATTCATTGCTAAGGTTCCGTCCTTAAACTTCTTCATACCGAAAGCAGTTGTAGACTTAACGTCAACTACAGTACCATCTATCTTACAGTCCATGTGTCCTTTAACACCACCTACTGACACTTCCTTCTGTTCATCAGTGACCTCGTGTCCCGTCATACGAACAAGCATGAGAAGAAACTCTTCAATCAAATGACCATACATAAACTTGATTAAGGTGTGTGGTTGTAGTTTCTCTCCAGTGTAGTTGTTCACTGAGTACCATTGTTGTAAGTCTGGTTTGCCTATAGCAGACAGCCTTAGCTTACGTCCATCATAACGGTGATTAGAAGGTAGGAACTCTTTCTTCATTAGGTCCTTAAGTGACTCCCCAAACTTCTCTATCTCTGCTTCAGGGTCAACACCTTTAGCTGTGTTTTTATTCTTCATCAACGTATAGATGTCTTCTACTAGTGTGTCTAATGTTTTACTCATGTCATCTCCTAGTGGGTTTCAGCCCAGTTGTTTCCGATTTTATATTCCCCATCTAAGGGACATCTTAAGTTAAACTTTAGACCTGCTGATTTAATACACTCTACAGCTAACCATCCAAAATTATCTACTTGGTCTTCCCGAACTTCCGCTTGAAATTCATCGTGAATATTACCTACGAATTTATAGTCTATACTATGTAGTATCGCATACTCATTTAACAGTGTCAAGGCTTTTTTCATAATAATTGCACCAGCGGATTGTAAGAGAGTGTTTAAACTAGCGTGTGCTGATCTTATGATTAGCTTTCTTCCGTCAAGTCCTTTGAGGTATCCTCTTTGGGAACTACGCTCAACTCTTTCTCTAAGGTCTCTAAGAGACGGAGTGTTGTCGAGAAATTTTTTCTTGAGCTTTGCCCCATCTCTGCTATTGCCTCCAACAACACTTCCGATTTTAGCGTCCCCCGCTCCATATAGGAAAGCATAGATAAAAGTCTTTGCGTTGTCTCTTGTTGTAAGTCCTGCTGAGTTTTGATTAACTGTGTGTATGTCTCCATTAATAACTTCATGGGTATACTCCTTATCGTCCATGTAATGTGCCAACATCCTCAACTCTAATCCTGAAGCATCAACACCTACTAACTTGTAACCTTTAGGAACTACCCAACAACTCCGACACTCGCCACCGTAAGGTGAGTAACTCGCTGGAACCTGAGCCATATTGGGACTGCTGTGTGTCATACGTCCCGTTACAGCACCGATAGGGTTAACGTAACCATGAACTCTTCCGTCCTCTTCTACTCCTTCTAGCCATGAATCTATCTGTGCCATACGCTTCTGTACCAGTAAGTACTCAGCGATAAGAGAAGCTTCAGGTATCTTCTTGACTTTACTAAGGACTGCTTCATCGACAATTACGTTTCCCTTCTCAGTGTATGTCTCAGGCTTCCATCCGAAAAACTGTAAGTATCTTCCGATCTGTTGCCTAGAACCTAGGTTAAACTCAGGCCAATCTATTCTACTAAATGAACCAGATACAAAGCCCCTGTCGCAATCACTAAGAAACTTAAGACCCACAGTGCTGAGTCTGCCATCTTTATTGTACTTAGGCGTGATCTCTTTAACAAAAACAGGTAACGGCTTAAACTTTTCGTGTACTTCATCTTCTATCTCCATCTTTCTTTGTTTCAATCTGGCTAGTAAATCAACACACTTTCTCTGATCGAGTAACCAACCATTCTCGGTCTGTTTAGCGATAACTTTTTGTACTTCATGTTCCAGAGTTACACTCGTATCACCAAACTTCTCAAGTCTTTCAGTAAGTAAATCATAAACTTTATGAGTTACATCACAATCTTGTTCACAGTACTTAATCATCTCAGGTGTTAGCTTAGTCCAATCATCATGGTCTCCCTTAGGAAACTTAAGTCTTTCTCCCCAAGCTTTGAGAGAATGTCCATCCTCTAGCTGTGGGTTATAAAGTCTAGATAAAGTCAACGTATCTATAATCTCATGCTGTTTAAACGTTACGCCTAAGAACTTCTCTACAATAGGGGAGTCGAACCCAAGAATATTGTGACCAATAATAGTATCAAATCCATCAATGTACTCCTGTATTTGTTTTATTTCAGATAGGGGCGCAAGGAAATTCTTCTTCGTCCCCGTTTGTATGTCTTTCGTCCCGATCATCCAAACCTTTGTAACTGGAAAAGCGGTGGTTTCTATATCTAGAATAAGCTTCTTTGTCATTGATTAAAGTCTCACCATTTTTTAATGCGATATGTTCAAGTCTGTGACAGTTACAACATAGTATAGCACACTTGGCTAACTCGTCAATAGTTTCTTTTGTCATCCCTCTAAACCTGTCTATTTTAACACTAAATTTTTTCTTAGTGGGGTCTATATGATGTACGTCTAGAACATCAATAGGAAATCTTTCACCACATATTTCACATTTGCATTTCGTTTTTTCCATCATGTACTTAAATTTATTATCAAAACCTTGTTGCCTGTTTTCGTCTTTTCTTTTTTCATTGTAATCACGATGGTATTTAAGATATTCTTCTCTGTTTTTAGAACTCTTCATCTTCTACCGCCTTTACTTTAGGTTCCACACCAGCAACCATACGCCCTGTGCCTTCCTCATAGTACAACCATCCAGCGTGTCCAGTGCGTCCTGTCCTACGACACTTCACTAGCTGTACCTTAGTGGAGTTTCTAGTGTACTGATCCTCAGACATCTTGTCACGACTCAATAAGATTGTGTTAAAGGCTATCTGATTGATCGATCCTGACCCCTTCATGTCGTACTCGTTGACATCGTGTGGGTCTTTGACGTTAGGCTTCCTCATGTGTGACACGATAACAATAGATACTCCTGTCTCCTTAGCTAACTTAAGACATCTATCCATGAACTCATCTATCTGTCCATTCTCATTTGATCTGACTGCTGCATGTAAAGGGTCAAGAAGAATAACATCACAGTCATCACCCACAGCCATCCACCTCATCTTAGAGAACAACGCATCAACATCAGAGAAACCTAGGTGCTTCAGTATATGCACATTAGATTTACTTTTGAAGTCATCGTAGAAGTCACGGTATAAAGAGTTGTCCCTAGTTTCTGATGGGACTATACTAATGTTCTCACCACTATGTAACGATACAATCTTCTCAATGGTCTCACCTAGGTCTGACTCTAACAACACTGCACCAATCTTTTTATTTGATTGTAACACCATGTCGTAAAGGAGATTAAATACCATTGTGGTTTTACCGATTGAAGTTAAAGCACCTATCACAGTTACCTCACCTGTGGCTAGGCCACCATTCATCATCACATTCAATGACCCATAGGCATCTGGTAAAGGTATGATCTCCTCTGTGCCACGTTTGATGAAAGCATCCCAACACTCCTCGTCACCGAACGACACTACTCCTACTGGTCTGTAGGGTTTAGCGTCCCACCATGAACTCACGAACTCTTGAACTCTACTGGCTTGTAACATTTCTCCAGCATCCTTAAGAGGGAGAGAAACAACCTTTGCTTTGTTGTGAGAGAACAGCGGTAGTATGCTATCTACTGCTTGCTTTCCAGCATCATCCATATCAAAACAGATCACAACATTTTCAAAAGTTTCTAGCCACTCTAGGTTAGCTTTGATGTCCTTCAATGCTCCAGCGGAACCTGTCTTGATTGACACCACAGGCCACTTACCGTCAAACATCTCTGCCACTGCTAGGGCATCTAACTCACCCTCAACTACTGTGACAAATTTACCACCCTCTCGCCATATTTGTTGTCCGAACAATCCAGTATTCTCTAGTGTCCCTGTAGCGTGGAAATTCTTAGTTGCTACTGTACGGACTTTTGTACCTACCGCCTCTCCTGTATCTTTGTCATGATACGGATAATGATGTTTATTAATACTACCATCTGCGTTCTTCTCCAGAGTAACTCCAAACTTTCTTACAATGCTTTCCGATATACGTCTATCTTTTATAGCACCACTTACACCTGACATTTCAAATCCTCGTTTTGTTTTAATTATTTTAGGTTGCTCAAAGGCATCCTGTTTAAACACTGTGTAATTACAAGCGTAACAGTATTTGTGTCCGTCATCATAAGAAACTAAATTATCTCCTGATCTGTCGTTACCACTCTCTCGACACTTAGGACATGCACTCTTGCCTGTAACTTTAGAAACTTTTTGCAACAAAATAATCTCCTTGTTAAAAAGCGGAACCTAGGTTTTACCCTAGGCTCCTAGTTAAGTCAACGAGGGTTAAAACTCTTCATCACCTTCAGCCATTGCGCCCTCGTGGGTAGCTAACTCAAGCACTTTAATCTTCTTAAAGTACGGAGCAACACCGTGAGTCGGGTGTGGCTTGCCCGGCTCCCACAACACACGTACCTTAGAACCATACGGTATGTGTTTCGCAATCACCTCTCCCTCAGCATCCATTACTGGAAAGTCTGGGAACTTTGTCACAAACTTACGCTGTGGTTGGTTCTTGTACTCTTTAACATTTACACCAGCATCCGAAAGCTTCCCAGCCTCGTCTTCCTCAAGGGTCAACACAATGGAAAACTTACCTGTGTCCTGACCATTGTACTTCTCTGTTTCGGATAAATTGCTAAATGCTACTACGCCTTCTGTAATCATGTCTAAACTCCTATTGGTTAATGTAACTCTTCTGTAGTATATACGTAGGGAAAATGACTGTCAAGACTTTTTTCAACATTAAATTCTTTTACATAAAAATTTAACATAAGTCCTTGGTCACTCTTTGTGTAGAGGTCTCTAGCTTCTTCTGCTAAATCCTCACTCTCGAATACTCCCGCTACATGGGAATACTCAAAACCGTCATGTTGTAAAACTAAATAAACTTTCATCTCGTCACCTTTAAACTTTTATATCTACACGTTTCAGTGTAATAGGTTTCTTTTCGTATGTCAAGACTCTCTTATCAAGTTTTACATTTCTGTAAATCTTTTGCAACAAACGTTGCTTGTGTATCAAAGGTATATTACTCACTCTCCTCCTCCTCCCATACATTAAGTCTAATGTAATGACCTTTTCTCTCTGGGTCACTGCTGTAAATAAAATTTGTTCCGTAATATTTTACCAACAAACCTATTAACTCCTCTTCAAATTCTGGATTCATTTAGGATACTCCTGTATCTTATAATTAAGAGACTGTTTAAACACTTCAGGCATCTTCTTCCTCCTTCTCTACGTAGCAAAACTGTATTGACTTATAATCTTCTTGTGGATCAATCCATTCTTTGAAATCATCCACTGTCAATTCTTTACTTGGGTCGTACCAATTAATACATTTAACCATTGCTGATCTCTCATTTTCAGCCTCAACACAATGATTTAATTCAAATATAACAGTTCGATAAGTTTTTATATTATATGTCTTCATCTTTACCCTCCTTTGGATAGTAAACATCCACTATACTCTCACATTTAGGACAAGTCAAGTTAGTAACCATGACATAAAACTCATCATCTATATCATGGTCACCGCCCCAAATTAACTCAGTGTTACAGTGCCAACAGTTCATAACCACCCCATTACTCTAGCGTTTCCTATGCAGATCATTGTACACGTAATTATGTGCATTACAACCCAAAAAAATTTACCCATGTTCCCACCATTGGGGTACTTGAGAATAATTCCACTTTGCAAAATACGATTTCTCACCTTTGTAATAGTTACGATATGCTGTGACAGTATCTTTATGTTTGTATTCATCTGGCATACATTGCGGTGGCGGTACAAAATCTTTTATAGAAGACCAATCATACGGCTCTATATTCTCTGGAGCCACTAAAAGCCACGGTATCAGTCTCGAAGTCTTATGTTCCTTGTGATAACGTCTTGTGTACTCTTCACATAATTTTACAAATAACATGTAAGTCCAATCATATGCTTCTTTTTTAGAACGTACCCATACAGCAGATGGATGATTTTTGTGTGTTGCTTTGTATAAACCCATGCTGTCTGCATACTCATCGCCATCTAATTCTCTATGTGCAGTAGACAGTAGCTGTGCAGTTTCTAATATCATTTTGACTACATGCTTATCACAATGATACTTTGCTGATTTTGCAAATGATTTATCTAAATAGAATATGTTCATTATATTTTACCCTCTAAGTAATCTTTTACTTCTTGATCGGCTTCCTTAGCTCTGAGACCAATCTTCTTAGACTTAAATACCTTAGGATGATAGTACTTGTCAAGAACTACTTTCTCTGGATTCCTGACTTTCCATCCATTAAGTTTTTTCTTTTTAGTAATAGACATGATATCCTCTCTTCTTAAGTATTCTTAAGTATTCTTAAGTAATTAACTTTAAGTGTAAAGATTAAGGTTAATAACTCCTGATTACTTAAGTATACTAATGATAGTTTTAATCCGTGTCAAGCGGTTTTTCAATATCTTTTAAAAAAGGTGTAAAATCGTCTAAACTTTCGTACACCGAAGCCATGCAATTTCCACATGTCTCCAAGAAATTACCCCTACTGTCTTTTTTTGACAACTCCGAATCCTTTAATTTTGTATTACAAATCCTGCATCTCATTAATTCTACTCCTAAATAAATTTTAAATGCCCTCTGTAGAGCGTTTTAAGGTACCCTACAGAGGTTCTTTTGATTACCAATTACCAAACACCTGTTTATATTGGTCAATTAGCTCTGTTGGTTCTTTTTTTCTCAAGTTATAATCGTATTGTTTTTTAGCTAACTCGACAAGTTCTGTCAATGACATGCTATGAAAATGAAAATCCCATAAATCTTGGATCATAGTGTCGGTGGATTTGAAGTTATAGGGTGGCATTAATTTTCTCCCTTACTACTAAAGAAGTTTAATTGATCGGAAGTGTTTAAACGCTCTTCCTCTAAATGAAATTGAATATTTATGGCACCATAGCCCTCATTAGATACAAACCATTTTGTATCACAATTTTTTAAGTACTCTATCAATTCTTTTCTGGTCATTATATAGCCCCCAATACTGAAAATGCACACAACATTAATGCTAAAAACATAGCCATCATTATATAATCTGCCATTCTAATTACTCCTTGTCAACTAAATCGTAAACTTGATCTTGAAAAACTTCATAAGCTAATCTTGAAGCTTCCTCCTCACTCAATCCTTCATCTAAAAGAGACTCATAGATGTCGAATAACCTATCTTTAACTTTACCCATTTTCAAAACTCCTTGTGTTATATTGACTTATTGGGAAATCCTCTAAGACCTCCTCTATACACGTATAAATAGCATCAGTCAACTCTTGATCTCCACTACCTCCGCACCAAAAACACTCCCCGTCTAACTGTATTACTTGCCCATGACCGCTGGAATACTCCCTGAAATCCTCTCCGGTTCCCTCGCAGTCTGGGCAATCAATTATAAATTTAACCATGTTTAAACACTCCCTTTATTTAGCAAGCTTCGATTTCTTCAATTTCATTTGAATAATTAGTTTCCAAATAGCGACAAATTTTGTCCCATGTATTGTGAATAGAAGTATCGATATCAGCGACAACCCCGTCATCATCCTCATCGTCACATGTTACAGCAAAATTGCTATCTGGTTCTATTTCACCATAGCACCATGTCTGCCCGCCATCTTTTCGGATATATCTATAATCTATATCGTACATTTTAAAATATCTCCTTGATTAACTCATTAAAAAAATTAGATGTTAATATTAAGCTTGTTAGCACGGTTAACCATAATATGCAAGACCAAAACTCACTATTATTCATTATCTTAACTCCTTTATTTTTATTAGTTGTTAATTACAAAACCTGTATTATCTTTTTTCGCTTGTCCTTTAGCGTATAATGCAACCACATGGGCTTTATTATTAGGGTCCAAAAATCTTAAATCATCTTTATCACCATCAATTACAGGTAAATTCATGAAAGTTTTAGGTATATTATTTTTATCTCTAAAGACTACAGCCATATTTTTATTATACTTGATAGCATTATCAATAATCGCTTGGCTATATTCTTTATTCGCTTGGCTATATGATAGCGTTATATGGTAATTTGCTGGTAGTTTTTTAGATACTCGATTATAAACTTTTGTATAATCATAAAATTGTATGTCTGAAAATTGTTTTATAATATCAATAAAGTTTAAATCACTTGTCCCATTTAATCTCACAACGGGATTAATGCCACGTTTTAAACAGTAATTTTTAAACTTTGTTAAATCTTTAATTAGTAAATCAAAAAATTGTTTTCTATTGTCTCGATACATAACAGTTTTACGTATACGACCAGCTTTAACATTCGACATTACGCCACGGCCAGCCGTATATAGACAGGCATTACCACAATTTGCAATATGAGCCATGGGACATACGTTAAAGTTATCAATAGATTTAAACGGCGCAAGATAAAGAATGGCTGTTAGATACTCCGAGCCATCACCCTTAATTGTTTTTGCATTGTTGCCGACTCCCAATAGATTATAATTTGACATAATATTTTTTTACCTCTCTATAAACGTGTTAAAATTAAAATTGTAGCAAAAGCATAAACTAAAGCTACTATTGACATGATGCTTTCTATAAATTCCATTTTTAACCCTTTTCTTGTAAACTGTTGATTTACCTGGAAAATTTAGAGTTTAACGCTCTAAACCTTCTTTTCTTTTTCTGTAAAACTCTTTTATTTCAGAGTCTGTCATTATTTCACTTATTGAATCGGGACTAATAAACCAATTTTTTTTATTTATGCCGTAATCTAATCTAAAAACTTTAACTCTTTTAGGCGTAAAAGAAATAATCTGAAATAACTCGAAATCAACCTTTTTAGTTCTGATTATTTGACCTACTTTTAATTGTATAAATTCCATTATCTAAACTCCTTTAAAAAATTTGTTTTACTACCACCTTAAGGTTGTATCATGCTTTAAAACACAATACAACCTTTTTGTTACGGGTTATAGAGAGAGTTTAAGCAACCCACATTTCAGAACCACAACCGCAAGTAGGCTCTCCAGAGGCTTCTATTGCAGATCGTGAGGCGCGACAAATAAACCCACAATCTCCACATTCTAATTTTACCATACGAGTAGTCTGTTTTTTCTTTTCACTTCTTTTCATGCTGGCGTGTGGATATTCGCCTAATTTAACTAATAATGCCTGAGTGGCCTGTTTAAACGCCTCACCCGCAACCGTTGCTGTCATTTTACCCTCTAATCCAATAGCTAATGCAACTTTACGAAATATAGGTCCATGGTTTGCCTCTAAACCGACTAGTGCATGTATTATTTCATGTGCTAGAATGGATATAACCTCTAATTGTTGATCGTGGCCTATTTCTGAACTAATGACAATCTCAAAAGTATTATCAGCACTTAAACTGTTATTATAACATTGTCCGATTGTCTTGGTTTTACGAGATCCAATAGGTGCGCATGTGATCCTAATTTGTGGAAAGTCTTTTTCTGCGTATCCAGCCTGTTTAAACACCGTCTTAATCATACCGTCTTTAGCACGGTTTAGCCATTGCTCGCGAGTATCGTTAGTTATTGTGTTCATT
>Ga0222719_10001606_pt1 | contig 21714 bp, 29 predicted proteins | sample C33_34DmetaG_FD_165039 | JGI IMG/M metagenome (GOLD analysis project Ga0222719, IMG submission 165039) | Estuarine water microbial communities from San Francisco Bay, California, United States - C33_34D | ecosystem: Environmental > Aquatic > Marine > Unclassified | place: USA: California...
TTTAAATAGTTCTGTGTGTCCATCGTGCCATGGCTGCCATCTGCCTAGCATTTGAACTGTTGGTCTTGACCAATCCATTATAGTTCTCCTCCGAGATTCCAAAATCTCTCATGTAAATAATAAAATAATGTTTTGATGATAGCATCAATACCCATAATGCTACCGCTCACAACTGCGTTTCCTGTTACAAAATATGCCACTAAGAATGTAGTTCCTGTTCCTATCATTCTCCATGATATCGTTTTGTAAATTGATAATCTAACTGACTGCATCGATAATATGACTAATTTTTCTAGCCATCTCCTTGATCTCATCGTCTGAGTAAAATTTGTCTACTCGCCACATGTTACCTTCATAACCTACAGGTGATTCAAACATTTTATTTGTATCTTCAAATCGACCTTCTTTAATAGTGTCAAGATAGATAACATAATCGGCATCGAATGTTTCTCTTGTTTCCTTTGTAGGACAAACAAAATCACATATAACTCTTCGTCCTTTGCTCTTTTCAAAGTCGGCAATATTTCTCATTCTTTCTGCTTGTCTTATTCTTGCTTCTGGAGAGAACTCCCAATCATTTGCCATAGATCTTACTCTATCAGCATTGAACCAAGCACATTGCCATTCAACAGCTAGTCTTTCTGCTAACCACGTTTTACCTGCACCAGGCAGACCCATTACTAATATTTTTCCTTTCATGCTAAACTACCTTTTTCCTTAATTACTGCTGAGCCATCTGCAACTGCTTTTTCTAATATGTCTTCTAATATAGCACCAGCAAATTGTTGTAAGAACAAATTCTCTTCAGTCAAATCATCGTCTGGAGAATTTATTAATTTAAAATTAAATGTTAAACAATCTTTTTCTTCGTTAAATCCAACATTACCAAATCGTATAACACTTTCAGTAAAATCACCTTCAAGTATTCTAATATCCCACGCTTGTTCATTATCAGTATCTGATGCAGGTATCATTTCATAGTGTACGTTTTCGCTTACTTTATCAATATTAATCATCTTTCTTTTCAAAGTATTTGTTTAATACTCCGTCGTTAGGAGCAGATTTAATAGCAGCCGGACTTGATTCACCCCATGCCCAAAATTCATTTGGTCGTAAGCAGAAGTTGATCGTTACTCTTTCGTTTATTCCGTCAGCCTTATAATTATGCCAAGTATTTTCTAAATCTCTGACAAAACAATGCAATCTATTTTGTTTCCAAGGCACAGTTACATAATCTTCAGCGTAACGATCACTCGTCATTGTAGTTCCTTCATTTTGTTCTGGACTAACGTATAGTGTACTTGAGAACATTTTCCATATTCCATCTGTATGACTTCTTCTGTAATCAAAGTCTTTATTAAAATAACTAAGTGTTAGAGTAAACATAGGGTCGTATTGTGATATATCTTTATAGCCTAATTGCTCTCGCATATAAAGAATATCTTTATAGTATTTTACTGCAAGTTCTTCACCAAATTCAATTGGCCATTTTGGAGACGTCTTAGGTAACCATTGGGGATATCTAGAAGTCTCATCGACTATTCTTAACTTAATATACTTACCTGTATGATCAAAGAACCAATTATATTTTACACAAGTTCTAGGCGGTATCTTAATTTTAGACTGATGTTCTTCTGTATAAGCTAAGATTTTATCAAAGTCTTCTTTAAGAAGCCAATCATCTACAATTAGATGAGGCCATGGCTCATTGTATAGAGTACTATTCAAAGTCTTCTTCTTCCTCTATTGTTTCTAACTTACCAGATATAGAGTACATTTCTCTTATTTTTTCTTTAAAGTTAGTTTCATCTAAGATTGGGTTCCAGAACTCTTCGGTGTTTGTTTCTGCTTCTCTGACTTTCTTTTCTTCTGATTCACCAGTTTCCGGATTGGTACGTACATACCATCCAGCACTAGGTTTGCTAACAAGCCCAATGGCAAGAGCAATATCAAGAAGACCCGACCAACGGCTGATTCCACCTTCCCAAGAAACCGAAACAGGAATCTTTGACTTTTCTTTAACATATCGTGATTTCTCCACATTTATGATAAAGTCATAACCTTTGACTTCACCACTCTTTTTATTCTGCCTACGACCAATAATCCAAATATTGTCTGCAGAATAGTAAATACCTGTACCACCACCGACGATATCTTTTGGAAATAGACCGATTTCTTTGTAGGTGTGATTAACCGCAAGCAGTGGCACGTTTCTCATTGTAAGATAAGGTGTAACCATTCTGAATAAGCCTTTAAGAGCTTTTGCTCTAGACATATCAGCAACTGATTTCTCATTTAGTGCATCTTCTAATTCTTTCTTAGATGCCAAGTTACCAATTGAGTCGATAACAATTACGACTTTATCTTTCTTTTCAATTGCTTCTAGCTGATTAACCAAATCAAATTTGAGCTCTTCGACATTAGTAATAGGAGTATGAAGTACTCTACTTGTATCAATACCAAAAGTTTCAAAATAAGATTGTGGTGAACCAAACTCTGAATCATAAAATAACATTACAGCATCTTCATGTTGCTTTAAATAAGCAGAAGCCATAAGTAATGCAAAGCTAGTTTTAAAGTGTTTACTAGGACCAGCAAGTACTGTTAGGCCAGAAGTTAAACCCTTATCCATATCGCCTGATAGAGCGACATTAATCATAGGAACGTCTGTTCTAGTAAATTCTTTTTCAGTAAAAAACTCTGACTCAGATAATACTGATGTAAAATTAACTCTACTGTTCTTCTTTAGTTTGTCCAAAATTGACATTTTGTGCTACCTCTCTTTCGTCTTTATCGTAATCCTTACGATATTCGTTATTAATCTCGTCTACTTTTTCTAATAGCTTAGTTCTTCCTTCACTAAACTTAATAAAAGCTTTTACGTCTTTAGGAAAACATGCTCCACCGTATCCTCTTTTCTTATCGTAACCAGGCACTTTCATATGACTGATACCAATACGTGAATCAGCTGCTATAGCCCTAGTTATAATTGAAAAGTTTGAACCGGTCATTTCGCACACATCGTAAAATTCGTTAAAGAATGTTACCTTAGTTGCTAAGAATGTATTTATAGCATATTTAACAAAACTAGCTTCTAGTAATCCCATGTGGTGAAAATCACATCTGTTTATAATTGAATAAGATCTATATAATTCTTGAACAGTTATTGTAGATTCTTTGTGGCCACCAAGAACTTGGAACTCAGGATTTACAAATTGTTCTTGAGCATTCTTTTCGGTTAAAAATTCTGGATTATATACTAATCTTTTCATTTTTTGAGCTGTACCAGCCTTTTTAACCAATCGTTCTATAACTTCTGGAGTAGCTGTTGATTTTATAATAATACCACAATCAGTGTGAGTTAATAATTTTGCTACTGAATCATATAGTATTGTAGCATCAATTGATCCGTCATCATACATTGGAGTAGGAACACATATAAAAGCTGTGTTTGGTTTCCATTCTACTAAATCATCAATTGTTGTGTCGTATAGAGGATCAACATAAAACTTTTCAACCATTGGATGTTCAAATCCATAGTCAACAGCTTTACCTACAAAACCATGTCCTACTATACCGACTCTTATTTTTTTCTTATCCATTTTTATATACCCATTCTAGTGCTCGGTCTGCTTCTCTTTCGAGCGGTCTGTTTTCATACCAATTACCCGTTTCACGATCAAACTGTCTACAGAGTTCTGCAATTTGTGTACTCGTGATAGGGTACTCTCTTTTAATCGCATTACCGGCAATTGCAATCATAATCTGATACATTTTATGATACCAACCTGTGCCAGTAATTGTTCGATATTCGTTTGCCAGTTGTTTTGGAAAGAAGGGACAGTCTGAATAGCCAGTCCAAGAAATATCTGTATTGTTTAATTGACTTTTACGATATTCCGTAACTTCTTTTCTTATAGCTTCTGGTAATCTATCTAGGAATGATTTACCTACCTTTTCTTCATAGTGGTGTTTAGCCATAAGTTCATCTGGATTTAAAAACTTTTCTGATTCATTCACAAAGAAAAAGTTATATGCACCAGGATATATTGCTGGTACATAAAACATTCTTGATAAATCTTTGGTTTGCTTATCTGCTAATCCTTCGATTTCAGTATTGAGTGCAAACCAAAAATGTTTAATTCTATCTCTATCAACTTCATCTGACAGAGGAAATACAATTCTAAATTTAGGCTGATCTGTTCTACTAGAAGCAGTAGAATATACGATATAGTAGTAATCACCAATCATTTCATTTAGTTTATCTTTTAACCAACCAAATGGATTCTTAGAATAGTTTTCATCAACTTCTAATTCATCAACGTCAACTGCTACCCAACGTGACCATTTTTCAACATTATCATTTGATCGAGTTGTACCTTCTTTATATACAGCCATTGATAATAATGGTGACGATAATGGTCCGCCTTTTTGACCAGGAAGCATAGATGCTGCTTTTAATAATTTAACTAGCTCATCAAGGTTATTACACTCATGAGTTTTGTGAGTCTTATTATCGAAAGTATTTTTAAAAACCGTCACGTGGTACATAATAAAAATCCATTTCTAGTATTGATGTTTTTCCTTTCCAAGTATTAACGTAACTATATTTCTTAATTAGTTGTAAATCGTTATTAAAAGCATGAATTGCTTTTTGTACACGTTTTAGTTCAGTATTATCCATTAAGATATAGTCACATTTTAAATCGTTTATACAATAATCCAAATCAATAGATGCAAGTTCTGTAGAATGATGGCCGTCAATAAAACCTAAATCAAATTTATCTTTCCATCGTTCTTTTAATGCTTCAGTTGTCATTTGATAGTACTTAAATCTATCACCATATTTTCCTCTAATTACATTGTGGTTACCGTGTTTTGGCGATGGACCAATAACGTGTAATTCTGCATTTGGAAATATTTCAAGTAAGTATATAGAAGAATGGCCGGCATTAAACCCGATTTCCATAATTTTTTCTGCCTTAGACATCTTTTTAACATCTAATAAGATATCGAATACTTCTTGTGTAGGAGGTATGAAACCCCAACCACTAGCTCTAGGCGGTTTGATAAATGATATGTCTATTTCCATTTTGAGTTATTATTGTACCATACTTTATGGTAAATGTACAGAGTTTATATAAAAAAGTCTTCAAGCGTTGCCACCTCTTTTATGGACCATCCTACAGCATCGGTTATTGGCTCTAATGGTTCAATAAATGTTTTTTGAAATTGTGTATCGTAATCAATATAACTATCCAAACCAAACTCTTTCGGCAGTCCGTGAGGGAATGCAATTACGTTTTCGTTAATAGGGTTTGGTTTCTTTAAATAAGCAAATTTAATTTTGGCTCCATTCTTTATCTCTTCAACCATATTACTCATACCCTTACTTTTTACGAGCTGATTAAACATAATAGAGCCTCTGACGTGAATTGGAGTACCTTTGGCATATCCGGGTGCTGTGCGTCTTGTGAATTTTTTAACATCACTTACGCTTCGTGGAAATGCAACGTCTTCTGCAGTTAGGTTTTTAAACTCATTTTCAAAGTTACGAATATAATTCTGCATATCGCTTTGTGTGCCACTAAGTAATAGTTTAAATACCTCTTGGAATTTATTTCTGCAGACCATAGGTGTAGATGATTTAACAGCCTCGATACCCATCATCTTGAGTTTAGGTTCAGCATATTGTACGCCTTCAGAGTTATGTACATTTAGAATATATCGCTTTTTAGCAACCCATATACCACGATCAGCAATAACTTCTCGTTTCATAACCATTCTGTTTTCATTGACATTTAGCTTTCTAGCCAAGTCTTCATAAGAAGTCTCGAGTGTTTTTTCTAACTCACTGCATACGCCATCAAGGAATTTAACTGGATCTTTTGGATTGAATTTAGTAATAAACGCATCCATCTTAACGTAGAGTGAGTCTGTATCAATAGCAATAACATAATCTTTATCAGTACCAAGTAGCTTGTTTATCTGATTATTCATTGCCTTTTCAGCCCACTGTATGGCCAATTGGCCAGTAAGCGTAACAGATTCAGCTACTCTTTGGTCAAAATATCTGAAGTACTTATTACCAAGAGCACCGTAAAGAGAGTTCATCAAAATCTTTATGGCCATCTGGTGATTGTTTAGAGTATCAATTTCATTCTCTAGTTTTTTGGTCGGATACTTTTCATATTCCTTTTGAGCTTCAATCATTCGACCCTTAACAGCGACTCTGTCTTCATAATATTGACGAATGATTCTAGGTATGACACCTTCACGGTCTTTCTTAAATCGCACTCCAGATGGAGCCAGTGAATATTGTTCTTCGACTTGAGGAATAAGATTATCGAGTGCTTTATCTACACTGATATTATTTACATAACCATCAACAACGGTTTCTGTACTCATATTCCACTGAACTAGAATATTAGGATAGAGTGAGTTTAAATCGAATGAGCATACCCAATCGTGAGAACCAACAAAGGGTTCTTTAACATAACCGCCAGCAAATGCTGTTTTAATTTTTTCTGCTTTATATGGTACAGCAACGTGCTCATTATTAAGCATTCGATAAATGATTGAGTCCCAAATATTAGTTGTACCAAATGTGTCGATATAGTTAACTCCAGCTTTATAAGCCATTGTCATAATCAGTGTAATTAGACCAAGTTTTTCTTCCAGGCGATCAACCAACTCTACGTCTTTGATATTATAGTCAATAAATTTTTGATAGTTTTCTTTATAGAGTAAGTGGAGAGAACCAAACTCTTCATAAGATAGTTTACGCTCACCAAGTACAACGTTGGCAATGTGATCCAAACGATAAGATTCTTGCTGGCCGTAAGTATTTAAACAGAATTTTTTAAACGCATCTTGATAATCAAGTACTTGAATACCAGAGATATTATACCAAGATGCGTCTCTACCACGGATAGTTACAGTTCGAAGTTTTGGCTCTTGTTGCCAAGGGGATATTCGTTTCATTGACTCTGGGCCAATAACTTTAGCAATTCTGTTTATTAGATATAATAAATCAAATTGTTCTACATTCCAGCCAGTTACAACATCTGGCATAATCTTTGGGTCGTTCCAAAATGTTAGGAACTTATCTAATAAATCAAATTCATCGTTGCATTTATAATACTTAACATCATCTCTTTCGACATTATATTCATTACAGCCAAATACATGATAAGTGTTGTCAATATTATTTTTGGTTGTAATGGATATAATAGGATAGTTAGCTTCCTCTGGAATCGGGAACCCTTCCTCTGATTCGACCTCGATATCGAGAGAAGTTACGTTGATTAAATCACGATTAAATTTAATTTCATCTGGCCAAACGTTGGTAATAAACTGATAAACAAAATTATTTTGACCATGAATTTCTATGCCATCAACGTGTTCATATCGTTTTATGAAGTCGTTAGCTTCTTTCATAGACTCAAACGAAACTGGTTCGACGTTTTTGCCAGTAATAGTTCTCCAATTAGTTTTTCGTTCTGGAGTAACTGGATATAGAGTAGGTTTAAATTGAATACGCTCAACATGTCGTCGGCCATCTTTATAGCCACGAAGTAGAATGTTTGAGCCAAGTCGTTGAACGTCTGTATAGAATTTCATTTAGTAGTATTGTACCATACTTCGAGTGAAATGTACACTACTTAATGATAAACATATTTTTTTGAGTTGAATAGTCTGTTTCAAGTGTATGATCTATTGTTATACCTAATTCTTTAGAATATATTTGCGTAACACATGCATTGCTTCCATCGTTTTGTAAAAGATTTTTGCCAGTCTTTGGCCATTTGCATACCCATTGCTTACATACTTTTTCTAAATAACCCATAGGTCCAGATGCAAATGTATTCCATTCTCCTATTGTCATTTTCCACGTTAAATATTCTTTAAACATTGGACTAAAAGAATAACATTCTAATGCAATTCCTGGCATCCATACGCCATAATCATTTATACTATTAAAATCTTTTCTAAATTTTTGTTCATCTAATAAGTAAGCATCATGTTCTAATATTATAAACTGTTCTTCTTCTGGCTTTAACCAAAGTCTTAAATGGCTTATTATAGTAGCTTTTTCTGATTCGGTAAAAATTCTATGTCCTGATCTTAATAGCTGATGAGTCCAAATTGAGAATTTATGACCTTCAACTTCAAACAATGGTCCAACTCCCCAACGATCAACGTCATCAATCCATTCAATATCTTTTGGTCTTGTGCACTGATAAGGAATAATTTCTATTAGATCTTCTACTGGTTTAAAAGATTCTATAGACATTTTAGAGTATGCGACGGATACTGGATTATCTAAATCCATAATCATATATGCTTTCATAATATTTCCAAGTGTGGCAGCCAAACAACTGCCTGACTGCCACGTGCTTTTATCTTATAATACTGTTGTTAAAAACCAATAAGGTAGTGAAGCAATCACGCCACAAATGACGCCTGATTGTACATACCCTACAGTTTCAGTATCAAGACGTTGCAGTCTTTTCTGAAATGTTTTCATTAATTATCTCCTCGTAATTGTCATGTTTTTTAATTTCAATACTACGAGGACGCTGATCTTCTGGGACGACTACTTTCAATTTGATGACCAGTATTCCATCCACTAAGTCAGCTCCAACTACTTTTGTGTATTCGGACAGCCTAAAGACACGCTTGAATTTCTTCGTTGAGATACCTCTATGAATAAAATCGCGGCCTCTAGTTTGATGCTCACCTGTTACGGTAAGGGTTCTATCCTTCACATCAACATTCAACTCATTTTGAGAAAAACCAGCAACGGCTAACTCAATATGATAATCGACATCTGAGTATCGTACTACATTGTGTGGGGGATAGTTATCTTTTGCTTGTTTCGCAGCCATATCTACTTCTGCTAAGAAATGATCAAAGCCGACAAAACTTGCGCGTGGAAATAAGCTTCTAACGCCTGTCATATTTACCTCCTAAAGTTTAAGCAAGGTTAGTGTATACCCGGACCACCCGGCATATACAATACTATATATAAGTCATGGGATTCACAGGACCCTCAATTCCAAAACTAATTGCAAAGCGAGTTTCCAATGGTTCAATGTAATGATACGTCCCACGAGGTATCCATAGTAACTGGTCAGGCTCAAATATTCTCTCCCAAAACTTTTCTGCTTTATCCATATCGTCTTTTGGGTCAAAGGTATCTTCTGGAGATATAAGAGTATTATGTACAGGTGAAACTGGAACAGTTGGTTTCCATAAAGATAATTTCACCTTTCCTAAAATCTGAAAGTATACGACATCCATTCTGTCTCTGTGTATTTTAAAACTTTTTGCATCATGAGTAAAACTTCCAAAACCAATTGCAGTAATATGATTCTTATGAAAAGTTTTTTGCATTCTTTTAAGAAGATCTTGTGCAAATGGAGGAAGTGATGCTCTTCGTTCTAGATGTCTTAATTCAATTGTATTAGTGTTATATTTGTAGACTTTTAATTTTTTCTTTTTATCGCTATTATAATCTTCTTTAGGGTGACCTTCAATTAACCTAACCCAATCTACAAACGTAAAATCTTTTACTTTGTTTATTTTACCAAAGAAATGAGGTTTACCAGCTCTAACATCATTTATAAAACTATTGTTTATTTCCGATGTTATATTTTGCACAGAGTTCCCATTCATCTTTTTCTTTAAACGATATTATTTTAATTTGCCTTAATGGAGCACACGGATTTAGTTGATCTTGATTTTCAACTGTAACTAGTCCCCAATCACTTAGTAATACAGCTATACTATTTCTTCTAGCAATATCGCTTTCTTCTAAGTTTGCTTTTCTGCCATCTAATAAAAATAGTTCTTTAAAATGAACTATAAAGTATCTACCTTGTTTGTGCAGTATATGACATGATTGAAATAATTTGTTACCTTGTCTTGAGGCTACACCGATACGTGTTAATGTTTCACGTACCTTTAGAAAATCGTCTGGTTCGTTTAGTCTGACTTCCAGCATATCAGCTGGTGACCATTCAATTATTTGTTCTTCTTCCACCTTTATCCACCTTTTGTCTTAATTGTTGTAACTGCTGGGAACTGAGGAGAGGGAGTGCCTGTCGGGCCTTTTCATTACTATATCCATAATACTCCATAATCACCTCAATGTCCTCGCTGGTTTCAGGTTTGATCCATTTCGAGAATCTTTTTCGTTGTCTAATTATATTTATAAGAAAGTCATATTGCAAACGTTTATCTAGGTGATGATATTGATTCATAATATTTGCGTATGAAACAGTATCCGAAAAATAAGATAAGCCTCTGTTAATCATAAATGAGACATATTCTTTCTCATCAATATCATCTTTCATAATATGTTTTTTTGTATAATTAATACTATTCAGGTAATCGAATGGGCTCATGATCAAATCTCGCGTTCATTGCTATACATGTTCTTTTTGCTTTTTCATTTACAGCAGGAAGTACTCCATGTGATACTTTACAATCAAACACTATAAACATTCCTGGTTTTGGTTCTATTTCAATCCATGGGTTTCCAAATACTAGTGAACCACAACCTTCATCTGCTACTAAATAATAAATCGCAGAAAATGCATTATTATTTGTTCCTGCATGATCGTGCATAGAAGTACCTTCTCCGTTTTCATAATCTAATCCCCATAAATCACGTTTACATACATATTTACCTTTTAACATTTCAGATATCTTTGCAGTAAATACTTGACGGCATGGTTCAAAATCTGGTATATCTTCTTTCCATGGTTGATATATTTTACTATAAGCAACATTTAATCTTATAGCAGTTTTACTTTGGTCTCTAGTAGCTTTTTCTCTTATTACATTAATTAGAAAATCTTTATCTTCTAATTCAAATTCAGTTTGAAGTATTAATGGGGTTTTACTTAGAGTTATCATATACTACATTAAATGATATTGCTATCCGTTTTGAACTATTTGTTTGATTTGGTACTTCATGTCTTAACCAACTTGGCCAAATTAACATATCGTTTGTTTTAGATTGATATGTATATTCAACGTGCTTTTGTTTAGGAGGTAATTGCATAAGAGATTCTGTATATGGACTAGTAAACTTTATTGGAGAACATCCTTCTTCTGCAATTGGCCAATATGTACCAGATAAAGTAGATCCAGGATGTATATGTGTACCATGACCATTTCCCTCTTCATAATTACTTGCCCACCAAAATATAAATGGGTTTCCTTTATGACTATAATCCCAGTCGTTCATAAATTTATCTGCTACTTCGTTTATTAATTCTTTAAACTTAGATGACTGAGGCATATTTTTTTGAAACTCGTCGTTTTTCTTTTTATTAAAATAAGTACTATATCCTAAGTTATTTGTTTTTAAAAAATCTTCAGTATATTTTGCTATATCTTCATTTAAAAGATTAGTAACAACCCTAGCAACTGGGATTCTAAATAGATCTAGTGTTTTATAATCTGCAATCATTTAAAATTAACGTTAGCCATTACTTCAGTTAAGCAGGCAACAACATTAAGTTCATGATCAGCAACAAATGCATTCTTGTACTGATAATCAGCAAGAATGAGTACCAACTGTGGTATACTTCCGCTGTCAATCTTATCGTACATTCTATCGTATAGAGATCTAAATATAGCACTAGCGTCAGTATCAATATTGTTAGCAACCCATGATCTCATTTTCTTAAAGTCTTTTGTTTTTAGGAAAGAGAATAGATCATCATAATTAGAAGACGTATTAATTGCATCAACGTTAAGAGTTCCACTAATCGAGTTACGTTGACATTCGTTTATGATTCTACGCCAATCTGGTGCATACTTCATAATAAGTTCAATTAATACTTTCTTGTTAAATTCAACATTTTCGTTTTGAAGTATAAACTCAAGTCTTACAAGAAACTTTTCTGCAAGAGGAACCATATCTTTCTTAGAAGTATTAAACTCATAAACACCACATCGAGAATGAAGTGGTTCAATAATACGATTCTTAAAGTTACATGTTAGAATAAATCGGCAGTTATCGGAAAATTCTTCGATAAATCCACGAAGAGCTGGTTGAGTTGATTGTGGATTAAGATAGTCTGCCTCGTCTAGAATAACGACTTTGTATCCGCCGGATAGCGATACAGATGAAGCAAACTGTTTAATTTTTCCACGTAAGGTATCAATATTACCTTCTTCAGAACCATTGATAATAATATAATCTAGGTCAAGTTCGTTACAGATTGCTTTGGCAACTGTTGTTTTACCAAGACCAGCTGTGCCAGTAAATAACATATTAGGTATTTCACCATTAGCAACTATCTTGGAAAAAGTATTCTGTAATTGATCTGGTAAGATACAATCACTTATATATTTGGGCCGATACTTTTCAACCCATAAAAAGTCTTTTGACATAATTCACCAATTTCATAATATAAAAATAAAGGGAGGCCGTAGCCTCCCATAGAGCTATTTGGCAGATGCTTCTGCTCGATTTGCTTCACATACTTGAACCAACTGAACGGCCTGGTCACGTAGTTGACCAATTGTTGTTAGTTCCTCACCGCGGAAGCCACCGCGTTGAACAACAGTATCAATTACTGCAATTACTGATCTTGAGACTCTATTAGATAGGTCATAGACTTGATCATTATTTGTTTCTGCTTTTTTATCAGCCATTTTATCCTCCGAAGGTTGAGTGTTTTTCAAGGGCTATAAAGTATTCAACATTATCTTCTACTTTCTTGAATCTCGAGATATTCTTAGAAGATAATTGAACTTCATAGTCACCAGGAATAAGTTTAAGGTTATCTGTTAAGATGTAAACTTTAAAGTTATCGGTCGTCCATGTGCCATCAACATCAATTGAATAAACGTTTGATGTAGAGTTTTTAGAATCAGATACAGCGATATTTAATACGTTATCAACGACAGATACGCAAATCTCTGAGTGACTCAATACTGAAGATGCTTTCTTGATTTTATTAAGTACTCCATTTTGTAAAGTAAACTTAACTTCAGCTTCTGGCATTTGGATGTCTTTTTCTGTAGTGGTTAACATATCTGGATCTGCAAAGTAATATCTTACTCTAGATCTTCCAGATGAGTCTCCAACCAAAACAGAGTTTTCTTCAAACTTTAGTCTTGGTCCATCGACTAGATTTAACACACTTAAAAATTCATTTAAGTCGTAAATACCAAACGCTTGTGTAAAGTCAACATCAACAGTAGCAGAAGCCATAACGTTTTTAGCTTCCGTTATGCTCTTGACTACGTTTCCAGGTTTTACAACTAGGTTTGGATTTACTGTTGCGAAGTTCTTAAAAACTTCCAGGGTTTTTTCAGTTAGTTCCATAATATAGCTCCAGGTTTATTTAGTACAATTGTATCACAGTTCATCATAAATGTACATAGTTTAGGCAACTTTTCTTATTTTACTAAAGTTCTTTTCTTTAATAAACTCTAGCTTATGAGAAAACTTACCATCGAGTAACTCACCTTTGTGACTGATAACAAATACGTTTGTATTATCATCAAGTGAGTTAAGTATCTTCATTAGGTTTTCTACTCCGTCTCCATCTAGTGATGAATCAAAAGTTTCGTCCAATAATAGAAGATTAGTGGCCACACTGTTTTTCATTTTAGCAATCATTCGCCAAGTAAACAATAAGGCCAAATCAATTCGTTGTTTCTCTCCTTCAGAAAAAGAATCATAAGTAAACTCATCTCTATGTCTTGATTGTATTGTTTCATCAAAGTTTTCATCGATGTTAAATGATACAAAGAAGTCAAGTATCTGTAAGTACTGATTAATTAACTGATTCATTACAGGTAGATACTGTTTAATGATTTTAGTTTTAATTCCAGTATCTCTAAGTAACTCAACGATAACGCTATTATATTGCATCTCATCATTAAGTTTCATTTTTTCTGTGACGTATTCTTCTTTTTCTTGCATAAAATCATTGAGTTCATTATTTGCTTTTGATAAGTCGTTATTATCAGTATTCATATCTTCAAGCTCTTTTTGTAACTCACTGATTGATTGTTGTAATCTAGTAATAGAATAATTATTACTATGCATTGTACGCTGATGAGCTCTTATTTCTTCCATTTGAGCAAGTAATTTAGATTGTTCTTCTCTAAGATTCTCAAACTCTTTAGTTGCATCATCAATTCCTTTCTGTAACTCTTTAGCTCTATCCTTAGCTTTATTCATTTGTTCTTCTTTCATTTCAGCAGATATTTCTTGTTCACATGATGGACAGTTTTCATTCTCTTCGTAAAACTTAGCATTCTTTACAACTGCTCTCATTTCTGTTTTAAATTGAGTAGAGTACTCATTTATCTTGCTTATCTTTTCATCAACAGATTTAGTTTTTTCTAGCGTAAGAGGTTCCGTCTCATCAACGACACTACTGAGAGATTCGTTTTCATTGTGAAGATCTGTGATCTCGTTACGTAGCTTCTCAATCGAGCTATTCTTGCTTTCTTTGAGGTCCTCATTAATTTGCGTGATGTCTCTAAGGTATTTTCTTTGTGATTCGATCTTGGTCGAAATGATGTTAAGTTTGTGTCCATTTTCTTTAATCTTATCCTTTAGGCCTGATATTTTTTCTTTTACAAGCATATTCATTTTAGAGAATATACCTATATCGAGTAAGTCCTCAATAATCTCTCGTCGATGACTTGGTTTTAATTGCATAAATGGAACGAATGAAGTCGACCCTAGTACTACAATTTGGTGAAATGATTTATGATTAAGTTTAAGAATATTCTGCTCAAGAATCTTTTGATAATCTCTAGCATTAGAGTCCTGATTGATCATCTGATCGTTCTTCCAAATCTCAAACTTAGTTGGTTTAATTCCTCTCATGATTCTATATGAGTTACTACCAATATCAAATGTGACATCGATAAGTGTTCCTCGTTTATTAATAGAGTTAACTAATTGGTTTTTAAGAATGTTTCTATGAGGTTTGCCAAATAGAGCGTAGGATAGTGCATCCAACATGGTAGATTTACCAGCTCCATTTTGGCCAACGACTAATGTAGTTTTATTATCTAGGAAGTTTATTTCAGTGAAATTCTCGCCAGTGCTCAAGAAATTCTTGAACCTTAGAGTCTTAAATTTAATCATAATCTATTTGGTTTTTATTTGTTTCAATCTGCTCTTAGCCTTTTTAAGCGTAGGAACAAGTTCATTATATACTATAATCTTATTTTCATTATAACCAACAATTCTATACTTTACAGTTTCATTTTCAAAGTATGCTGGTATAATTTCATAATCACTATCTCTCATCAAAAGATCTCCATTGATTGTGCTTCAATCATTAAGTTTTTTACTTGAAGTTTTAATTTATCTTTATCTAAGTCAGTTTCAACTGCATCAATATATGTACTCAATAGAGTATCAGTATCGTCCAATTGAATATTATCGTCTTCCACGTTTGAGCCAACAAACTCATTAAAGTTTTCAGCTATCTTTAACTCGTGTATATTTCTGTTTTGTATTCTATCAATAAGAGTATCAAACATAAACGAGTCTTTCTTATTTATAACAATTACTTTTACAAACTTTTCGTTTAAGTAATCCAAGTCCATATTCATATAATCAAAGTCGTTTGAGTCATCATAATAAATTTTTTCAAATAATCTGTTATGATTTCTTATAGCTGTAATCTCTCTCGTGTCTGTATCAAATATGTGAAAGTATTTAGGATCATCACAGTCTGACCATGAGAACTCCATTTGTGAACCAAGATAAGTAATGTTGCCATTAGTAGATTTAGTATGAAAGTGGCCAGATAATACTGTTTCAAATCTTTTGAATACATCAGGTGACATTCCGTCTTTACATGGAATACCTTTATGCATATCGAATCCAGTTAACTCTAAGTGAGCACCTACAATGTCTGCATCACATGTTTGTAAAAACTCATATATCTGTGCCTCGTTTTCTGAATTAATCCATGGCAGTAAAGCCATTTTCATTCCGTCATAATCCATAACTGTAGGATCCATAACCAGATGAATCTCATTCATATAGTGGCCAAGTAATTCTTTAAGAGAGTTTAGATCATTTGTATTTTTATAATAGACATCGTGGTTACCAGGAATAAGATCCATAGTAATACCATACTCTCTTAGTTTAGATAAGAATACTCTACGGTGATGATTTAAGCCTTTAATAGAGATAAAACGACGATTATCAAAGTAATCTCCCAAGTGAACAATGTGTTTAATATTGTTCTCCAACATATATGGAAAGAATACATCTCTATAAAACTTTTCTTGTACGTCTAAGAAGATATCTGCTGAGTTACGAACACCAGCGTGTGTATCATTAAGGATTGCAAATTTCAATTATAAGAACTCCGTTAAGTCTGAGTCAGCATACACTGATCTCTTTTTTCTAGTTTTCTTTTCTTGTATAGCAAATTCTTTTACTGCCTTATCTGTATCTTTAACTCTGTCAATTCTTTCTCTAAGATTATCGACATAAGATTGAATTTGTTGATTAGCATCTGGGTCGCCTTCAGACAAGAAGTCATGTAAATCCATTTGGGATAACCATTTGAGTTTAATGTCTTGTTGTTTCTTTTCTTTTGCTATTCTTCTTAAGAATGCGTACCAAGTAATCTGAGTAAAGTACGCGAATGCATTAGCTTTACCGGTTCGTGTAGCAGTCTCAATATTATAATTCTCAATTGCCTTAAGACAGTTTTCTACTCCGTCCATAACCATCTCTTCTCTATAAGTATACCTTACGAAGTTTTGTTTATGGGATAATCCTTCTGCTATCTTTAAAAAAGATTCTGCAATATAATCTGGAACGGTAGGTACTTTTACTTTTGCTTTCTTTGCTTTTCTTACTTCCTTCACATAGTCAGTGACTGCAATAGAAAAATTATTGTTATTTACATAATGTAGGTTTGGTTTTCTAGCCATAATATAATTCCTTTTATATGGTGTCTATTGTACCATAGTTAAGGTAAAAAGTACATACGCAATTAACTAAAAAAAGTCCTGTACTTTTGGTCCCAAACGTGGTACAATAAATTAAGTTGCTGGGGCCGGTGGATACTAATGCAAAGTATCGTCATCTTTCTTATTAAATAATTTAACTACATTAGAATTTTCTTCTTTATCAATTAAATCTAATTCTTTAGCTTTCTTTTCTTCTAATCTTTTCTGAGCTTTGTTTATAAAATCTCCAGCTTTCTTAAGTTCATCTTTAAATTTATTTCTGGATTCCATTTTATATTCATATACTTTGTTCATCTCTTCTATACCAACTACGTATTGATCCATTAGTAACGGAGATGGATCGCATTCAGCTATGACTGCATCGCTTTTAAGTGAGATAACTTTATCTTTTTGTTCTCCGTATACCATCCAAGGATTGAGTGCATAATATCTGTATGGCTCTTCATCTGGATCTGAGTCGTATACTTTTAATTCTAACTTCATTACATTCTTTATAAACATATCCCAAGGATAAGGATAGTCATAAACTTCTGGGTCGACGCTTTGGTCTTCTATTATTTCACAGATAATCTCTTCACCGTTTGCTAGTTTAAGTTGTCTTATGTCTTTCATATTTGCACGTCGTAGATCTTATGTTTAAATTGTTCTTTATTATATATCTTTACTCTTTCGGCACAGTGTTGGAGTGTAAAGTTTTGTCGACTGTGCCAATGTAAATCATCTGCTATATCATATAGTTTGGTATCTCTACCGTCATCACTTTTTCTAAGTCCTCTACCTATACTCTGTAATACTCTAATTTGAGACTTAGAGGGAGAGGCGAATATAATATTATGTAGGTTTCTTATATTTATGCCTGTACTAAATGTTCCAAGTGAGGCAATTACTATAGCATTCTTTTGTTTTTCAATAATACCTCTTATAGCCTCGCGATCGGAAGTGTCGGTTTCGCCTGAGACGTAGAATACTTTATTACTTGATTTATCTTCAATCATATCAAATAATATCTTTCCGTGCTTCTCTACATATTGAAATAGTACTAGTGTATTACCCTGTTGAGTTGTTGCAAGGTTAGTTATAAATTTATTTCTTGGTTCATGTTGTACAATCCAATCTATTTCTTCTTGATATGTCTTATTACCAAATGCTTGTCTTATTTCTTTATCGTATTTAAGCATGATAATCTTAATGTCTAAGTCTGCAAGTGTTTTATTTACTTGTAAGTCTTTTGTCGTAATAACTTTTTTAACTGGTCCAAATAATCCAGTTAACACTAATCTATTTACCTGTGTTCCATCAAGTGTACCTGTTGTTCCATATCTGTATTGTGCTTCAGTACACTTATTCATTATATTTGATAACGATTTAGCTTTAAATCCATGACACTCATCGCCAAATACACAACCAAATTGTTCAAACCAGTCTTTCTTTAATTTGTATATAGATTGCCAGGTAGATATAACTATTCTTTTTTCAGTATTCTTATCTTTACCTGAGTATATAATATGACATTCTTTTTTGGAATCAAATCCGTATGTCTTAAAATCACTAAACATCTGCTCGACGAGCGACGTCGTCGGGACTACAATTAATATGTTTTCATCGTGGTTATCTAAATACCAACGCAATAGAGTATAGATGATAAGTGATTTACCTGAGCCGGTAGGTGATTGTAATACGCCACGCTTATTCATAATTCCATAAGCTATAGCGTCGTATTGATAGTCTCTTATTTCAAATGGAAGACCAAGATTGTTAATATACTTCATTAACTCCATGTGATTAAGAGGATTCTTGGTATTAGGCAATCCGTAATTATCGTCCTCTCTCATAGTAAGAGTATAACCACGATTCATACAGAAATCTTTTAGTCTCAGATATAAACCTGCGTTTAATTCGTTTGTAAGTCTATTGAATAAACGAATCTTACCATCCCACAGTTTTTTACGATATAAGGGTTGGAATTTATATCCAGGTGCAAAGAATGAGAAGTGTTCTGATAGTTCCCGGCTGATGCCAGGCTCACAATCAACAAACAACATACTATTATTCTTTAGAGTAATCTCTAAATTATCCGCCACTCTCGAATTTTCTCCATTCGATAATATTTTTTATGTTTTGATGTCGCCAATTAAGACTACTTATAATTTCGCTAAGTGTTTCAATTACTGTTCTATAATAAGTTAATCTATCTTGAGAAGCTTGTATTTCTGGATCAGAATTATAGTAGTGTTCCATTTCACCCTTTAATACTTTTAATCCATCAAATGGATCTGGATTCCATCCTTTAGCAGCAATTTCTTCTTGAGATAATTTGCCATTGTACCACAGCCATTTATCTTTCATTAATAAGTTATGGTCATTATCTACTCTTTTAAAACTAAGTTTAGCCTCAGCTAAAAGCTTGAGATATTTTGCGTGTAAGATTGGGGTGTTTAAGGAAGTTTCATCTAATCGCATTTTATCAATTTTGCAATCTTCTTCCCACGTTGCGTGGAGTTCTTTTAAGTTCATAATATAATTTATATAGTTCTAACTATACTATTATACCATAGTCAATGGTAAATGTACAATTAAATTATTTTCCAGTAGTCAAACCTAAAGTCTACTGTGTAGGTAATGGGAGGGACGTCACCAGCTGCAGCATCAAGTGATATGGTACTTAAATTAGTTGGAAAAGCTCCATAATACTTAATTTGCTTATTCTGGTTATTATGGCTAGTTAGGACCATAACAGTGACGTCACCTATTAAAGGAATGTTTGTAGTATCATTTAAAGTTCTTTTGTCCTTTAATGGTACTTCAACCATTCTCTCTATCCATTCATATAGTTCTGTATACGAGCCCATATTCTCATCCATAATGACAGTAAAGTTAACAGGTGGAAAAGTAAGTTTATCACCTGGAAAATGTACGTCAGCTCTTCTAAAAGGAACTTGTGCTGGATTTATATCTACACCTGGATGTGCTACAGATTGAGCAAAAAACTCAAAGTTAGGATAGTTTTTTCTATCAATCAATACTCTAAAACCAGTAGGCTGTAAAATACTAACTGTTCCTATCTTATCAACAGCTGATGCTTCTGTAGTATCTCGGTTAGTTGAATATGCCATATAGACTATTTATAAGTTCTATTTTTCGTTTACAAACTCATTTAACTGTTTTGCAACAGCAATAACATCTTCTGCATTAATAGTTCTTAATGGAAGCTCTTTTGTGTTTCCTTCATTGTGAGAGTTCCATTCAAAAACTGCTTGATATTCTCTATCAATATTAGCAGTTAATAAGTCTTGGGCTTGTGATAATAGATCGGCTCGGATTTCGAACCCTGATTTTGGTTGTGACATTTTTGTCTCCTGTGTTTGTGTGTGTTTAAATTTTAAAGAGGGGGCCTTTCGACCCCCTCTGTACCTCTGTACAAAAACTTCGGTAGAATTATCTATACCTAAATTAGGTTAAGATATTGTCTACTCTGAAGATTCTGTAGTATTGGTTAGTTCTAACAGCAGCTAGACCGTCAGTAGGTGTTGAACCTACGAATGGGTTTGATACCATTCCGTAACGAGTTTTGAACCCGATACGTGGTTGGAAGGTATCCTCAGCAACTGCTCTGACCATTTGTAATGGAACATATGGGCAGTAGAACACGCCAGCATCATAAGGATTAGATCCTTTGAAGCCAACGTTAGCATAGTCTGCAGTAGCATATGGGTCAATATAGACTTTAATGCGACCGTTAAGTGTACCAGCAAAAGTATTGCCAGTGTCGTCAACGTTAAGAGCTGTGCTCATAGCTGGTGTGTAGTCAAGCATACCAGAAGCAGCTAAAGCAGTAGCAACGTCTGATGAACAGATAACTACGTTACCTTTTCCTCTACGTGTATCTTTAGCAATTTGGTTAGCTTCACGATCCAACTGAACTACAAGACCCTTGAATTTTTCAGCTGACCATCTGCCGTCTGCATCTGATGCCATATTGAATATACCATCAATTGCGACGTTAGCAGTAGTAGCACCTAGTTTAGCTTGAGAGTTAAGAGTCCTGATAACTTCTCTATTGATCTCAGCAAGGATTTCAGTAGAAAGAATGTTAGCAAGCTCAGTCTCAGCGTCTAGGCCATGGATAGCTTTAAGGTCTTGAGCAAGTTCTAAGCTGTAGTCAGCTCTTAGTGCTCTTGATTTTGCAGTTACGGTTTGCTTTTCAATGGTGAAACCCATTTGCTGAATAGCAGTAGCACCTGATGAACCTAAAGCTTCAGCTTTAGCAGTTGTCATACCGCCAGCAGCGTGTGCTGCAGAGATGTCAGAGTCAGCAATAGTACCGTCTCCGTCACCGTCTGAGATACCTTCTAGACCTGAAACATTATCAGAGTCATGAGTACCAGCAGAGTCACCAGCGAATCTTGTTTCAGCTTCGTTGAATAGAGCTTCTCTTGAAGCAGTTGAACCGCTTGTATATCTTGATTTCATTGCGAATATTAAGCCTGTAGGGCCAGTCATTGGCTGTACACCACAAACGTCATACGCAATAAGGTTAGGCATTGCACGTCTAACAAGTGAGATCAATACTGGATCCCATGTTCCGATGCTGCTGGTAGCGTTAGCTGGTGCAGCTTCAGTAATGAAACCTTGTTCTTGAGCTCTTTGCTCACGCAATGCTTTTTCTTGGTTCTCTAGAACCACGGCTGTAACAGCCTTACGATGATGATCTTTAATAGAACC
>Ga0222719_10001609_pt1 | contig 21680 bp, 16 predicted proteins | sample C33_34DmetaG_FD_165039 | JGI IMG/M metagenome (GOLD analysis project Ga0222719, IMG submission 165039) | Estuarine water microbial communities from San Francisco Bay, California, United States - C33_34D | ecosystem: Environmental > Aquatic > Marine > Unclassified | place: USA: California...
GTAGATACAGCTTTGACCACCCAGACAGCCTCTACACCTCACCCCGGTGTCCCGTCTGCGGTTATGACCGTTAACCTAGTATCAGCGTTGCCTGACACGCTGCCCACTCCTCCATAGGTGCTGAGATGAAAAAATTCCAAGATGGTGGGATAACAGCAATAGATGTTTATGGTAACCCTGCAAGCACTGGGGCCGATCCATTTGGGGGTTTTGTATCTAGACCTCAAGCGTATATAGGTGATGTTGGAGGTTTACCTCTTACCCAAGCAGAAGAAGAAGCCAACTTACGTGCTGAACTAGCTAAGAAAGAGGAGTATGAGCGGGGTTTATTAGAAGACATAAAAACTGCTGAAGCTGAACTGGAAGGATTGTACCGACAAAGAGATGTAACGATAGACCCGGATTCGGGAGAAATAGTAAATAAGCAAACAGGATTACCGGCTGACCAAAGTACTATTGATCCAGATACGTACTTTCCAGAAATTGCAACTAAAAGGGAAAACGTACGGCAGGCGCGGCAAGCCGCTAGAGATGCTGGGTTAAACATACCGGGTGATGGGCCTCTTGATTCTGTAGGGCAGGTATTAAGTAGAGCTTCTGATTATACGGGGGTACCCCTTCCTGACCTCGTAACCGGCGGCCCCGGTGGAGTTACTGCCGTTTTTGGTGTACCTAAAGGTAAGAGCGTACTAGCTAGACCGGTTCCCGGCACTACTGGGTCTACGTACACCGGTGGCCCCATGCGGGCAGGTGTTATAACTGGTAACCCCGCGATTGATTTAGTTTTAGGCAATATACCAAACGAAGGAGATGAGTTTTTTAATATACCAACTCTGGGGGATATAACCGATATACTAACAAAAACCGGAGGGGTAGCGGGGGTAATTAGTGCTGCCGAAAATACAAAAGGTTTTACCCCCGACAAAGGTACCGATAAGAAAACTGAATTCGGTGTCACTTTAGATGATGGCCCTGATAAAGATGATAATAAAGGTGGTTCTTCCTTAGATGATAATAAAGGTGGTTCTTCCTTAGATGATGATAAAGGAGGCGGTGGTTCTTCCTTAGATGATAAAGGTGGCTCTCCGTATTTGGATTTAAATAAAGGAGACGGTTCCGATCCTGATTCTGATAAGGGTACAACACCTACTGGCGGTGGCGGTGATGGCGGTGAGGGTGATGCTGGGTACACACAGGGTATAGGAGTACATTCCGGTGATCCCGGTGACATAGTAGATTTAGATTATCTATATGATATTTCTGGGAGTAGTATATTTGCCCCACGTTTACAGGACGAAGGTGAAACAGACGATAACAGACCCTACGTTTACGCTAAAAGTGGTGGTATGATACAGAATAATTACGACTTGACAGATGAGATTCTACGTCGTTTGATTAGAGGAAGGTAATGTAATATGAGTATAGGCGACGCTTTTAAAAAGGCTGGGGAATTTCTCGGTTCACCTGCGGGTAAAGCTATCGGCGGTATTGGTGGAGCTTTGTTAGGTTACTATGGAGGTCAGGGCGGAGGACAGTCTCAAGGTTCACAGGGTTATACTGGTGGTATTCCCGAATATACAGCCCAACGAGAATTAGTACCGGGTGTTTTTGACCCTACAGGTAGACGTCCCGGCGAAGCTGGTAGAAGATATTTTACCGATACTCAGTACATTCCAAAGACAGATGCCGCAGGTATCCAGACTGTTATGGGTGGAGACTATCTAGCTCAATTAAACGCCGATGCTCTCGCCCGACAGCAGCAAAGTGAAGCTAATAATCAAGGGATATTACAATTTTTGATAGCCAGTCAAATGGCTAATCAGGTTAAGACTGGTAGATCGACTACACCAATAAAGGAAAAACCCCTCGTACAACCAAAAACAGAAATAATACCCACGCAACCAACCGCTCCAGAAGGGCTTGCAGGTGGGGCAGTAGGGGATGCGGTATATGAGCCAGCATCCATTGCCGTAAAGCAAATGTTAGGGACTATACGTAGTAAATACGGTAATTTAGCGAAACCTGCCGCTATGCGAGAAGTTGCTGATATGATGAACCGTTTTGGGATCACTCCCGATACTATGGCTAAAATAACCGGCTACGATAGAAAGGCTATTGCCGATCAGTATGCCGCCGCTGGATACGCACAAGGTGGTATCGCTTCCCTTGGTGGGCAGGGTTATTACTTAGGTGGAACTACTGATGGTATGGCAGATGAAGTACCTGCAACTATTGATGGTAGGGAACCGGCTCGGCTTAGTGATGGCGAGTTTGTTATTCCCGCCGATGTAGTAGGCCACTTAGGTAACGGTAATTCTGACGCTGGAGCAAAACAGCTATACGCTATGATGGACAGAGTACGCAAAGACCGTACAGGAACAACTAAACAGGGTACTGAAATAGACCCTCGTAAATATTTAACTTGAGGATAAAAAGATGGGTGATGACGACAATCCTTTAGCGTCTTTAACGGGGCCAGCTACCTCTACACAGTTGGGGCAGTCTTCATCCCTTTCTCCGTGGGCTGGGCCTTATGTTACTGATATGCTCGGTAAGGGCGCTGCTCTTGCTAATATGCCCTATACCGCGTACCAAGGCCCACTGACTGCTGGCGCGTCCAATCTACAGCAACAGGCTTTTACTGGTTTAGCTAATCTTACAGTACCGACTGCTACTGCAACAGGGTCTTTTACTGCGCCCGGTATGGCTCAACAGTATATGAATCCATATATGGAAGCGGCTTTACAACCTCAAATGGATGAAGCGCGTCGTCAAGCGCAAATAGAACAACAGAATCTTCAAAGCAGGTACGGTAGAGCTGGTGCATACGGTGGTGGTCGTCAAGCTGTAGCTGAAGCTGAATTGTCAGGCGCACTACAAAGAAACCTTGCCAATATATACGGTACAGGAATGCAGCAAGCCTACGATAAAGCGGCTGACTTATTTGGTCAAGAACGTAACTATGGCCTACAAGCCTTACAGCAACAGCTTGGTGCTGGTGGGACACAGCGTGGTATAGAATCTGAAGGTATAATGGCTGATATTTCTCAGTTTGAACAAGAGCGTGATTACCCCTACAAACAAGTACAGTACATGCAGTCACTGTTACAGAGCCTGCCAATAACAACTCAGTCTTACCAGTACGCTGAACCTACTACAATGCAAAACTTAGCGGGCGCAGGACAGCTTGGTATGGGTATATACGACTTATTAGGTAAGTTTTTTCCAGAGACATAAGGATACTTCGAGATGATTACAAGACCACCTTTAGAAAGCGAATTACAGTCTCTTATGGCTTTAGGCCCGGATCGTTTACAGCAAAAGTATGCTATGAAGCCGGATACTGTAACCCTTATTGCCTTACAGAAAACGAATAACCAAATAGAAGCTAATAAAAACGCCATACAAGCCAGTATGCAAACTAATCCCGCCACGGTAAAGAATCAGTTAGAGCAACGAGCAATAGCGGCTAACAGAGAAGGTATAGCTTCCATGCTGCCGGGTATTCAGATGCAAGGCCAACGTATGGCCCAAGCCCAAGCACGCCAAGCCGCCGGTATCCCGTCTCAACCCGCCCCCAACATGGCTCGTATGGCTGGCGGTGGGATTGTTGGGTTCCAAGAAGGTGGTATGCCAAGGTCTGATGCAGAATCTATAGCCTACGATATGCTCAGTATAGAAAGACAGATGGGAAAACCGGGCAAAACCGAAGAAGAACTGAAGCAGCTAGATACTAGGCGGTTGGAGCTTAGCGCTCGTATGGCTAATGACCCCACAGGTAATCTACGTGCTGATGTATACAAGACTATGGATGTCATTAGGGCAGGGGGTGCTGACCGGCTACACCTAAACAACACTATACAACAAATGCCTATTGGTGGTTTCACCGCAAAACTAATAAATTATCTTATTGGCGGTGGAAATAAGTCTGAAGCTAAAGAAGATGATGCTTTTGTAGGCCCAACAAAAGATATGCTCAAAGGTATGTACGGTGGTGGGGTTGTTGCGTTCCAAGAAGGTGGTTTATTAAGTGAGGAAGAACTTCGTCGTGTAGAAGAAACGATAGCGAATAGACCGACAAATACTCCGCCAAGTTATATGTCCTCTGCTCAACGTAGGGCGCAACTAGAAGCTGAAACCGCAGCTTCAAAAGAAAGAAACGCAGAGATGAAACGGAGACGTGAAGAATTATTGGCTATGGGTTTAACGATTCCAGAAGTAAATGCTTTCATGGAACGGGACGAACAAGCAGCTACGCAAACACCTAAAATGCCCGATGAAGAGCTAGAAAGCATACTTAGTATGATGAAAGACCCCAATGACTATAGCCCGCAGAAAGTCCCGACACGCGAAACATTAAACCGCTACGAAGAGGGTGAGGGCGACGCATCTACAGTAATGGGGCAAACTTCTGTAGATGATATATTAGCGGAGATGGAATCTATAAGTACCCCTGCTGACCAATCTACAGACCCTTCTGTAGATGTAAGGGGTCTAACTAATTTAATTACCGATTACGGTGAGGGGGTATTAGACCCCGGTTATGCTGAATCGCAACGTAGCGCCAGACAAGGAGAGGCACAAAAAGCCTATGCGGTTCCAGAAGAGTTGAGACAGTTGTACGAAGAGCGTCAGACTGAACTGGAAAGTTTAAAACGCACTCCAGAAGATATACGCAATAGAGAACTAGCTGCATTGTTGGGCGGTCTTGCAAGTAGTCCGTATATCGCTCGCTCTGGCACACAAGCCTATCGTGGTATGCAGAAAGTAGGGGATGAAGCAAGGCAGGAAAATATTGCGACTGCTGAAAAGAGTTTCGGTATGGCTAAAGAATTAGCCAATCTTGATAGAACAGCTTCTATGAGCGCATTTAAAGAAGGTTTGACTGCACTAAGCGAAGCTAATTCTGCGCAAATGGTAGGTTTGCAAACTGTTAATAATATGATCCAAGGCGTTCAAAATAGGGAATTGCAGGGTAAGCTGTCGCAGCAATCAAACAAACTACAGACCCTACAAGCTCAATTCCAGAACGAACTGAAAAAGATAGACGTAGCGGCAGACATAGATAGAACTCGCCAAACCAATATACGAGAGCTGTATAAGACAGCAGAAAGCATGCGCAGCGATTTAATACAGGCCAAAACAGAACTGGAAGCCATGCTTGGTGTCGACCCCGAAGCAAAAGCACGTATAGGCGGCATTTACGACGCGCAGATAAGAGCTGCTACTGACACTACAAACAGCCTTGCAAGTCTTCTCGATTTAGGTACTGGAACTGCGAGTGGTGCACCTACAACCTCGACACTTTCGGAAGCAGATAGTATTGTAGGAGTAGAGTAGGTATAAATAATGGCAACGAATGAAGAACGTCTTGAACGTTATGCTGAATGGATTATCGCAAATAAAGACAAACAAGGTTCACAAGAGTTTGAAACGGTAGCTAATACCTACAAGGACTTACGCCAACAACAGCCATCGTTTTTTATTCAGCCAACCGTAAGCGAAGTGCCTAGTGAGGTACCAACAGCACCCGTTGAAGAAGATACTTCTATATTCGGGTATATACCGGAAACCGGTAAAGCCCTAGCGTCTGGTGCTGCTGGGCTTATTGAATCTGCCGCTACCGGTGCTGCATTTTTACTACCTGAAGAACAAGAGCAAGCTGCCCGCAGGAAGATAAGTGAGGTAGGAGAACGCGTACAAGAAGCGATTGCTCCTGATGAAGCCTATGATGGGTGGTACTTAGACCTAATGCGTGGGGTAGGGTCAACCCTACCTTTCTTTGCCGCTGCCGCTACCGCTCCTATATCCGCCCCACTAGCCTTAATTTCTGGTACTGCTATGGGTGTAGGTGCTGGTGCTGGTGAAGCTGCCCAACGTGCCGAAGCTGCCGGTGCTACTGAAGAAGAGATAAGTAAAGCTGCTGGCTACGGTATGATCCCCGGTGCACTAGAAATGGTGGGGCCAGCAGGGGTTATTAGGCGAGCAAGACGCGTACTGGGTAAGAATGCGGATGAAGTAGTAGATACTTTAGATAATACACTACGCTCTAGATTAAAACGTGTTTACGATACTAGCGGTGGACGAGTAGCTCGTGCTGCATTTGATGAAGCGGTACAGGAAGCTGTAAGTGAAGTCGGGCAGAACCTCATACAACGTGGCATATACGACCCAGAACGTGGAGTATTTACCGATACTGGCGAATCTGCGGCACTTGGCGGTGGTGTAGGTGGTTTGCTTGCCACCCTAACCGAAATAGTTATACCCGGTGTGCAGAAAATCTACGGGTCGGGAACCACACCAGAAACCACACCAGAAACCACACCAGAAACCACACCAGAAACCACACCAGAAACCACACCCCTCGATGGGGATTTGTTTGGTAGAGAAGAAGAACCTACCGTACTTGCCAATGAAGATTTAAAGGCTCTGGGTTTAAACTTAGACAGAAGCACTGCTAAAAAGCTATCTGGTTTAGATTTAAGTGTACCCGAACAGCAGGAAGAAGCTAGAAAGCTGCTCACGTCTTATAAGAATAGCGAAAGAGTAAAGACCCTTAAACCTGAAACTATATCCCGTATTGACTCCCTATTAAATAGTGAGATATTTGAAGCACCCGTTACGGAAGCTGCCCCTACAGTACCGGATGAGCAAATAACTATCGAAGATAAAATTGCTCTTGACGAAACCGCACAAGAATCCGAGCTAGAAAGTGTAGAAGGACGCGTTAAGGCAGCCCAGATACGGCAGACTGAAGAAAACCGTAGGGAGGTACTGCTACCTATAGTCGAAGAAAGCGGAATACCTGATGCCGAAAACATGACCCGTGCGTTTAGCGCCGAACTAAGTAGGCAAGGTTTTACAGACACTACCCCAACAGAATCCGAACTTGCCCTCATAAACCGTGCGCTGGGGGTACAGGAAGCGATAGTCACTCAGGAGCAAGAACAGGAACAAAAACAGGAAGCTGCAACTAGAGCCGTCGAAGCCGAGCAACGTGCAGGGGCAGCAGCAATAGAACAATTTGTACCTGAGAGAAGAGAGCCTACCCCTCCTGCCGAGCCAGTAGAACCTGAACCTGAACTCCCAGCAGGCTTAACTAACCGAGAACGACTTGACCGTACAGGTAGAATGCCACGTTCTGGAGAGGCACAGTTAGAAATCCCCACCATTGAGCGCCCAGAACAAGCTGTGCGCCGTTTAGATATACCCGAAGGTGCAGTTGTTTCTCCCCTACCGGAAGTCGAAGAAACACAGGTACCTGAAGAGCAAATAAGTGCAATAGGGCCAAAAGGCGGTATACCTAGAGAAGCATTGCAAGCAACTAGGCGTAGACAGCCACAACAGAATTTAACTGATTTAAACGTCTTACAAAACGTAGCTATACCAGATAAAAAACCAAAAGGTACATCTGTGGGTTACGCAATGGCTCACTACGTACAGAATGCAAGTGATTTTGACCAAGCGTTACGGTCTATTGCTTTTGAATTAGTGACCCCTGAAAAAGCTAAGTCTTTGTCTATTAACTATAAGAACCAGCAACGTAGAGCAAACCAAGCCAAACAATGGGTAAAAAATAACTCTACCCCCGAAACATTTGAGATGCTGGAAAACTACACTACCCAAGAAAGGTTAAAAGAAAAGCAACGTGTCGAAAGAGACACGTTACGTACCGAAGACGAAATACAAGTAACCGACTATAATAAGGAACAGATAGATACTGTATTTGATAAAGACTACACTGACGCATTAACTGAAGAAGTTATTAGCGAGTTCGTAAGTTCTCCAGAGGTTGACGAGTTTCTCACTAAAAATGCCGTAGCAGCTAGTATGGGTACAGTTTCGGCAGAAGTTGAGAACTCACTGTTTGATAACAAAATAGATTCCGCACTAACCCAGTTAGCTAATTCTACGTCTAACCCAGATGTAAAACGCACAGCAAATAAACTAGCAGCTGCCATAAAAGACTTAGGGATTACCGTTGAGTTTGTAGACGGTGGGATTGCAAACCAAAAAGGCGATATTGCTGTAGCGGCATATAACCCAAACACCAAAACTATTAGCTTTGATATAGATAGCGACACATCTGTACACGCTGTACTGCACGAATCCGCCCATGCAGTATTGCATGAGACTATTAAAAACAAGAGCCATCCTGTTACAAAAGCACTTACGAAGCTGTTTAATAACGTAGCTAACAGGCTACCCACCGCCTACGGTACTGAGTCGTTGTCGGATTTTGTTACCGAAGCGTTCGTCAATCCCGAATTCCAAGCCCTACTAGCTGCCCACAAAGTTACTGGAGAAAAAATAACCGCATGGCGTAAGTTTGTTAATGCTGTATCTCGCTTCTTAGGACTTAGCACTAAACCTATAACAGTTGCAGATGCTTCTTCTGCTTATGTAAACATGATACTCGGTACAGAGATTGATACTAGAACCGCTACCGAAGTAAACCAAGCTATAGCTGAAGGCGATACGAATAAAGCACTTAATCTTATGCTTGGCGGTAGGAGATTTGTATCTAATAAAACTTTAGACGAAACAAGAACGGGCGTTTTCGCTAGGTTAAATAGGCTTACGTCCAAGCAAAGTGTAAATTTTCTAAACGCTGTAGGTCTACAGGCTATAGTTGATTTAGCCAAAAAAGGGCCAAAAGAATATTCTGAGTCAATAGACAGCGTACAGGAGATATTTAATCAAATAGACGGTATACGCAATGAAGAGATGAAACACTTTACCGGTGTAATAAACGACGCAAAAAAAGCCTTTAGGGATGGTTGGTTTAAAGAAGATAGCAAAAATATAGCCATCGCTAATGAGTTAGTAGGTGAAATGACCTTAGAAGGTATTGATGCCTTTATACCGGAAAACAAACAAGTTTACTCAAAAAATGCGTTGACCTACGGTAAGCGTCTAGCTGACGGTAAGTATGAGAAAGTAACTGAGTATTTTGATACCGTAGCTAAACTTGACGCTAAAGAGAAAGAAATACGTGACGAGCGGGCAGATGCACAAAAGAATGGTCGAAAAGCTAAAACTCTAGGTAGGATAACAAGAGAAGAGACATCTCCAGAACGCGTTGAGAAATATAAAGAACTGCGAGAAAAAATGAAGCAGCTTACGCCTACACAGCGTGGAGTGATAAAGACAATACGCGATGAGTATCTAAGGCTTGACGAGAATATAAGAGCCGCAGAAGACGCAAACATTGAAAAAATAAAAATAGCAAATGACAAAGATTCTGAGGTTACGATAAAAAATGGGGTACGCGAGATTTTATTCCGTAAACGCCTAGAATTTGGTCGTATTGATCCGTATTTTAAACTTTATCGTGAAGGGGAACACTGGATAGAATTTGAGTACATAGACGGTAACGGGCAAGTCAACTACGCTACTGGCTCTTTCGAAACGGTAGCGGACAGGGAAGTTGCTATAAAAAGACTACAAGCACAACCCGCAGTTGAGAGGGATGGTGGTCAGCAGGGGGTAATCGTAGGTAGTATAAACCGCAGAAAAACTGAGGATATTAAAAGTAGGATAAGCCAAGGAGATATACCGTCAATAGAATTTGTTACTGAGTTACAGAAACGTGTTAATGATGTGTTCAAAAGTATACCTGAACTAGAAGGTGAAGCTAAAAAACAAGTAGCTCAAACCAAAACTCAAGTAACTGAATTCTTACAGGATTTGGTGCTCCGCTCACTACCGGAAAAGGGGATCATAGAATCTAAGCAAGCTAGACAAGGTATACACTTTTTTGAAGGTGACTTTATACACACGTTTGAAAAAACAATGCCTAGGTTTATAACTAGCTATGCAAATATAAAACATAAAGTTGACTTAGCAGAAGCATCGCAGAAGGTGCGAGCTGCCAGAGACGCACTACCCGAAGATCAACCATTCTTAAAAGAACTAGCTACCGCAGTAGCTGGTACAGAAGCCGAAACAGATACGCAACCGGGCAAACTACCAAGCTACGTAGAATTTTCTAGAAACCCATACTTACCAAACTGGGCGCGTACTGCTCGTGCTTTGACATTTAACATGACACTTGGGGCCAATATAAGCTCCATAGCTGTAAACATATCTATAATGCCAATAGTGCTCCAGTCCAGACTAGCTGGTGAATACGGTGGGTTTAAAGCTACTTCGGCTACCATCAAAGCTATGAAGCTGTATATGAAAACATTCGGTAAAGTGGGGAGGGATGGTGTTTTAGACGTAGATGAAAATGGTAACGCTCTGTCAGAAGACAGCGTAATACGAGAACTAGGCGGGTTTAGCTTAACTAACGAGCTAGGTAAGGAGATGGGCGAGTTTGGAAGGTATGCCGCTCCGATCATAGAAAGATTAAAAACGCTCGGTATGGATACTCGCACTATAGCAGCAGAAACTTCTCAGTTAGATAGCCCCGCATCACCGTTTATTAACAAAGTATCTTACGCAAGTGGGTTCTTATTTAACCACAGTGAGCGATTTATACGTCAAGTAAGTGCCCTTAGTACCTACATCCTAGAGATGGAAAAGCAGACCGGTAAAAAAATAGAAAAACTAACTGACGCAGATATTCAAAAATACGGTAACGCTGCCGCTAAGAAAGCCACTGATGTAACTTTATGGGTAAACTCTTCGCCCTTACTTACAGCCGCCCCTAGATTTGGGCAAACTTTCTTGGGTGGTGCTGGAAGTCTTATGATGCAGTTTAAGCAAGTACCGGCGCAATTCTTATACACCCATCTACGTATGGTTGAGGCTTTGTTTAAAACTATGACCGGCAAAGCCATGAACGCTGAAGAAGCAGAAGAAGCAAGAATACTAAAAAACACGTTTATGTGGGTTACCGGAACAGGCGCTACACTTGTGGGTGTAAAAGGCATACCGTTCTACGGTTTGTTCACATTTATTGCTAATCTGTTCCTAGGTGATGACGAAGATGATGCCAATACCATAGTGGCTAAACAAATAGGGTTGGGTTGGTATTATGGGGCTTTGTTCAACTATCTCGGTATTGATGTGACAGACCGTATCGCTCTTACTAACTTAATGATTAGGGACAGAGGTAATTACGTACCCGATAACGAATATGAATACTGGATGGAAGCTCTTGGTGGGCCTTCTTTAAGTATAGGTAAACGTACTATCGAGTCAGTATTAATGTTGATGGATGGTGACCCAAACAACGATGCTAGAGCAACTAGACAGGCTATGCCGAGCGGTGTGGGTAATGTAATGAAGGCTTACGAATTTTACACGAACGGATATGAAACTGCTCGTGGGGATGTAATTGTAGGTGACATTGGGTTGAGGGACGCATTAATGCAAGCAGCCGGTTTTTCTCCCTCTGTAAATAGGGTTGAGCGAGACAAGCTATCTAGGAACTCAAGAGTTACGCGGGGTATCGCTACGAGAAAAAGTGGTTTGTTAGACCGTTTTGCAAGTGCAACTAAAAAAGAACCAGAAGAATCCGTTTCAGATGTGGTAAAAGAAATCGCGGAATTTAATAAAGACCATCCTGCTCACGCAATAAAACCGAGTGATATAATTCAATCACTAACACTAAGGTCTGGGCGATCATTAAACGCTATAGTAACGGGTGGTTTACCTACTACAGAAAGGTATATACCGGAAATTCTGGAGTCTAATAGAGAGTTTGAAGACTAAAAAAAGCCCCCAATAAAGGGGGCTAAATAGTTTCTCTTTTAGAGAATGATGAGCTTCTATAGTATCAAATACTTAGCTTAATCGCCATACCCTCACCCCATACTTACCATTCTCTACACAAACGCGTTTTGCTATGTCACCTCTAGCCAGCCGCGTAGCTTTCAGTAAGTGACTAACAGCCTTTGTCGTGTTTATAGCCGGTATGAATACTGATGTGCCCGGTAAGAACTTAGGCCATTCGACTACTATACGAACCCCATCCGGCGATATGTCAGTTATTGCTTCCCTTGTCATTCTTTGCCCATGACATTTCTAATACGCGTTGCACTGGTAAATCCAATTTGGTACCGCGTCCCAACCTTATCCTAGTAGATTTACCTTGTAAATGCTGTCTCATAAGCTCTACTATACCGTCGTAGTGGTAACCTTTTTCTACACACCAACCTTTAAGTACGCTTGGCCTAACATAAAACTTACCTATATCGTACTCATGTCTACCAACCCATTTGTACACGGGTGTAGCATCTGGGGTAACTATGTGTTGCATTTCTTCATCTAGTACAGCGTTCCCTTTTACACGTAGTATGTTTCTAACATGATCCGCATAAAATTGAGCTACAATTTCTTCTACATCTAGAGTCATAGAGTCCAAACCGACGCGTGACATAGCAAGTTTATTTATAATCCAAGCATATAAAGCGTCTAAGTCCCAATCTATAAGACCTAGCTTTTTAGCAATAAGTAATCCTACATACACGGTAGCGGCTTGAGCAGACCAATGCCTATGTTCTGCCTCTAAATTAGCATCCTCAGTTATCTTAGTGCGTATATCATTAACTAGTGCCTCAGTTGTTTTGTAATTTTTTATAATTTTTTGTATGAATATTTCTCCGGCATGCCCGTAGTTGTTCTCTAAGTCCTTATTGAGACTAAAAGCTAGTTTAGCGCCGTCGCTACCAAATAATCTTTTATGTACCAATGTTTCCAGTATACGTCCGGCTTCGCCTTTAGGTAACTCTCTATGCTTGCTAATCACCTCCAAAAGACTGACATTACCGTTTGTACCGCAATTTAAGCTCCATTCTATCCCTCTGTACCTTTCTTGGTTGTTACCTGTATTAGACATCCTATTACGTTGTACGCCGTCAGATACAGAATAGGCAAACTCACTAGCCGCCGCAGGGGGGTAGTTTGTAACTTCATCAACATATAACACTATATTTTTATATATCTCAGCTCTATTCCAAGCTGAGTTGGGTGTATCCTTACCTTTCAAAACAAGCTGTTTGTGGTTACCCCAAACTGAAGCCCCACCTAACATACCAGTAGATTTACCGTGACCTGTTTCGCTACTTAGCGCATGAAATATACACCCTGCTACACTCGGTACCATTTCCATTAAAGGCGATCCGAAACTAAGTCCCATCATGTACTGATGTTCTTCAAACCCCGGCTTATCATAAAACTTAACTACTTTCTTCCAACCCTCTAACGTACCCTTCTTACCGAAGTGCGAAAAATACTGTGCCGTCCTACTACCTGCCGGATTCTTATCTATGCGATCAGCAAATATCTCCCTGTCACCTACCACAAAAGATTTATGGTCTGGTGTCCACCCAAACTGAGTGTGGACTTGTGTAATGTTTTCCGTAACTTTAAGTTTATCTACCCATTTAATCATATAGCTTTGTAAGTCTGTCCCGGTTCTTTGCGGTACGATTATGTCATTTATAGATAGTATTTTATTAAATTGTTCTCTGTTAGTTAGTTGCGTAGCTTTAAGTACAAATTTGTGTAGCCCTTCTCGTGCGGTGTGGTGTACTACTTCCCAGCACGGGCCACCATCTGGCCCCGGCTCATACATGCGTTTTGTTAAATATAAATCATGTGAGTAGATAGTTTCTGTGTCGGTATTACCATCAGCGTCTTTTGTGTACCTGCCTATACCACCCGAAGGATTTAATCTAAAGTATGGCTCTGGGTATTCTGGAATGTCTACCTTCGTCTTTACTACTTCTTGCTCTACTGTTTCCTCACCCTCAGCCAAAGGTTCTACTTTTTCGACAACCTCTACGGTATTGGATTCGGCTTCCCTCAACTCCATACATAAAGATATGGGCGATTTTATTTTATCCCTATGTGGGCAACCCTTGCATCCTTCAGGATTACTAACTGTAAACGTACTACAGTGGTGCGGTGAGTTTATAGATGCAGCTGTTTTCTCTGTTTCTTCAGCACTGTACCCGTCGTAGTTACACGATATAGCGTGTATAGCATGTTCCCTATCGTCGCAATGTTTGGCTATAGATAACAAATTAAGCCATAACGGGTACTCAACGCCATTGGGTTCTAGTAACGCGTCTCTAAATTGTTTACACCCCCCACCGTTAAGTGAGGCTTTCAGTAATTTTGTAAACGTTTTCTTATGCGTCTCACCAATTATGTTACGCATATCCTCGCTGGCTACACTCGTAAACTCTTGAGGGTATGTAACTGGTATCAATGACTCTGGCAACTTCTCAACAAACGTATCTAAATCAAACACGCTTTCTTCTTTAAACAACATAATCCGCACGTCTGAAGCGGGATCAGATTTAAAGTTATGCGTATTTGGTACGCGTAGTATTCGAGCCGCGTCAGCAGTAACAACGGGGTCTGCTTCTAAACCAAACTCTACACAGGCGGATTTTAACCGTTCCGCTACAGGTAGCCATTCCGCTCTAGGGTAGGAATGAGCTAATGCCCAATATACATGTATACCGCGCCCAGAATTAACTATGCTAGTAGGTTCTGGTAACGAGTATTCTTGGCAAAACTTAAGAAGAGCGGTAACTGCTTGGCCCTGTGTACTGTAGGGTTTGCCTGTACCGCAATCTAAGTCTAAGAACAACGCCTTCATGTGAAGTACGTTGTCGGCTTTTCGTGTTGTATCTTTTTCAAACGTACCTAATGCAAAGTACGTGTCGTGTCCGTTGGCGTCTAGTGTAGTGGCTTTTTCTGTAACCGCTTCTATTGAATCGTAAAATTGTTGGTGTGTTATCTTTTTATCTTTTATGCCTACCAGACAGTAATGCCCTTCTCCGCTCAATATAGCGTCAAAGAATTTTCTTGTATTATCCATTTTCTGACCATATAAAAGAGAAACACGGGCACCACTAGGATGCCCGTATCATTGGTTTAATCATCAAACTCGTCCAATAAACTGGCAAGATCAGCTTTTTCTGGCGGTGTGTCTTTGCTCTTCTTAGCTTTTTTGACAGTTGGTTCTTCGACAGGTTCATCGGCTTTGGCTTTTTGCTCTTTTGTCTCCTCCGATACTGGAGGTGGACTGGCAACTTTACCATTAGTTAATTGCTCTGTGCCAGTGTCTTCTTTCGGTTTTACTGTCAAAGCTACTAATTTATCAGTTTCGGGGTTCTTCTGAGTCTCGATTACTAACTCTAGTTCTTCTTTAGATATGGGACGCTCTGGTTTAAACAGCAGTTTTGGTGTACTACTATCTGTATCAAAACGTATCTCCGTAACTATGGAAGCAACCATAGCCCCTTGACCTGCAAGGAGTTTTGCATAAGCCTGTAAACCCATCTTCTTACCTTCGTTACCGAATAGGCTAGTAGCGGGTAGGTTGAGCAAGTATAGTTCTTTACTACGCACAGTGCCGTCTTGGTCAGCTAAAAGCACAGCGATACGTTGTTTGAATCTACACGCACGGCTTTCGCCCTGCCCAGAGCCTTTAATGTTCTGCTTACAGTCAAAGCAAGTAGCAGACTGCCTATCGGTTGCTACTACATCTTCAGAAGGCGTACCGGTATTAGTATCGGCAGACCAGCATGTTGGGGGGTTATTTTGCCCTGCAACAAACTGCCCTTGGTAATACTCTCTTGAGATAGGTGCGGTTTTTACTATGATAGCTTTGATACTACGGTCTTCTAGTTCCGCTATCTCCTTACCATTTACTACTTTGCGGAAAACACCCCCGCGAATGCTTAGGCGTTTGATACCACCATTCCCACTACCGCCAGTATTTTGTTCTGGTTGTAGTTGTGCTAGTAGTTCTTTGTAGTCGTCCGGCATATTCTCGAACAAGGTCATATTGGTACTCATATATCTTCATCCTCATTAAAGTCTAGTTCTAATTGCTCTGGTTCATTGCTGTCTTCATCGGCGAATAACTCACCCTCATAAGAGCTTACAATGTCTTCTATACTAGCGTTGGCTTTTTCTGCGGGTAAAGAATCACCCCGTAGGTTGGCTACTACTGTGGGTATATTGAATCGGTATGTACTACCAATTTTAATATATCCGGCTTTTGCAATAAGACCTTTCTGCACCCAACTGCGCACAGTGCTAACTTTTACGCTTAGGTGTTTGGCAAGGTCATCTATAGGGACGTACGCGTCACTCATTTTTTCCTCCTAACAGTAACGGTGTATTCGCTATCGACGTTCAATCCCGGCGGTAGCAAATCTGGGTTTTCCTCAAGAAAGACGCGCATATTACCCTGATGGATACGCTTCTCCATTAAGTCTACGGCATTGTTATCTATGATAAACTGACTCATGGCCTCCCAATCACCAGTCCAGTATTTGGTCTTGGTGGAACGGTAAAACGTGCCATGCTCAGTACGCACAGACTCAACATTGTTTTCTTTGCAATGCTCTAGTAGCGCGTCGTTCATCACTTTTAACTTAGTGTCAAGTTCAGCTAGTTTGTCGTTTAACTCACTAGTGATTTGCACTTTTTTGTCACGTATTTTCAAGTATACACTGACAATACGATCAAGGTCTGGTTTAGTATCAGACATTTCATCATCCTCTTTGTTTATTATGTTTTATGTAATATAGTGCTTTATAGTTTATATTTCAAGTATTTCGTTATATAAATCTATTATTTTTGTGTGTACATCTAATCTGCCATCTAAAAGGCTATAGATTCGTTTCTCGGCACTTGAGCCTTGTAACTGAACAACGGTGCAGGGGTGTTTCTGACCTGACCTGTGAACGCGAGCGTTGGCCTGTGCGTATGTCTCTAGTGAGGGCACCGGCCCCCACCAAACTATCGTGTTTGCAGCTGTTAAAGTGACACCATGTGCAGCAGCCTGTGGTTGTATTATGAGAACGCGTGGGTCTTCTTCTTCTTGAAACCGTTTAAATATCTCGGTTCGTTTTTGTGCAGACACATCGCCACAGATTATGTCGCTAGTAATGCCGTCTTTATTTAGTTTTTCTTTAAGTAAATCAATGACATGCTTGAACGGTACAAATATCAAGACCTTCTGGCTAGACTCATCTATAACTTCCCGTAATACTTTGTAGCGATTCTTTATATCAAATTGCACTGTGTCTCCGCTGTCGGTATAGACAGCACCACAAGATATTTGCAGTAACTTGTTCATATTGACTGCCGCGTTTGCCGCCGTTATCTGCTCTCCTGCGGCTACTGAGATCATTTCTTTTTTCAGTTCGTTGTAGTATTTATTTTGTTGGGCTGTTAGTTCTACCTCACGCTTGGTATAAGTCATTTCTGGTAAATCTAAGCATTGTTCTTTTGTATACCGTATGGCGGGTTGTAGCGCGTTAAATACGACATCCACCGCATTTGGTTTGGGCACCCACTTAAACTGGGTAATCTTATACATAACCATTTCACGGAACGCGCCAAAGAATCTGGGTACAGCTTTCGGATTGACTAGCTTTGCTAACCCGTACGCATCTACAGGAGACTGAGCCGCTGGGGTTCCGGTCATCATCCAGAGCCAAGTTTCTGATGTTAGTAGGGAGTTAAGTACCTTCCATCGTCTAGAGTTTGCGTTCTTATAGTGAGTAGCTTCGTCTACGATTATCAGGTCGAATCCACCATTTGCGATTTCCTCTTTTACAATCTCTACACCATCATAGTTTATGATTACGTAGTCTGCTCCACTATTTATTATCTCTTGACGTTTCTTACGCGCCCCATACGCTATGTCTACGGTACGGTGCATGGCAAAGTTAAACAGATCATTACGCCATGCCGAATCCATAATCGACAATGGACATACAATGAGGACTCGATTGATAATGCCTTCCTTCAGTAGGAAGTCGGATGCCCAGATAGCCGAGCCTGTTTTACCAGTTCCCTGTTCGTTAAAACAAAAAGCCCTACGGTTCATGGTAAGGAAAGAAGCTGTTGTGCGTTGATGGTCAAAGGGTTCATACTTACCAACCCAATCGTATTTACCCAGTATGGGGGACGGGACGTTGCGTATGTTTAGGTTACTGAGGACTCTGGACTCGTCTACGCCCCACTTGACAAGTACATCATTACCACCTAAATGCTTGCTGTTAGGTATAGCTGTCGTTATTTTTTTGGGGTCGCGTACATGCAGAAGTAAACCCCTGTTATCTACTACTCTCATCATTCTACCTTTTTGTTAAGTTTTATTATTTTTCTTACGTTCGCGTTTGCTAGTTTCGGAAACTAATTTACCTTGCGAATTCCTACGGAAAGACCGGTTCTTAGATTTGCTCTGTATCTTCACACCGTCAGAGTTCCTGCCACCCTTACTTAATGCCTTCTTGTGTGATACGTCCTTACCTTCACGCTTATCAGCCTTACCGTTTTTGTTCTTGTCTGTACCTTCTTTGTCTATTTTACGTCGGGCGCGTTGTCTTTCCATACGATCAGCATGTTCACCCCGTTTTTTCTGCTGTTCGTATTCTTTCTTATATGGTCGTTTCTTTTTGGTGTAGGGCATTATATTCTCCACTGATCAAAAAAATCTTCTGAATCATTTAGGTAGTCTTCACGCTTCTTGTACGTTTTATCTTCCTGCGCAGGGACATAATATAACTCGTTAAAAGTCACATAATCTATAGGTTCTTTATATTCTTTGAACGTGTTTCTGTAAGTCACAACCCGCTTGGATATTGAAAGATTAGTTTCTATAAACTCTTTACCGTAGTCAGACACTACCCAATTTCCACTTTTTTGTTTGTTTTGCGAAACTAAACCCCAAAACTTTAGCTTTTGAAAATTATTACGTTGGTTATATTCAAGTTCAAGGTCTTTTAAGTGCGCATCCCCACCGACATCGTACAGTTTCTTTAACGCTTTTATTAAATGTTCGTTCAATACAAATGTATACTCGCGCATATTAGCCCCACAATGCGAACAAACATCATCTCTATCTTCGTCTTGACCGTCATAATAAGTCATTTTTATCATCTCCTACCGTTATGTGGACACTCCAACACAATGCAGTGAGCGCGACAAAGGCCCGTAGGTCGTGGATTCCATACATCATTCTCGTACGCTTTCTCCAGTTTGCCGTACTCCATTAGCCATTTTTGCCAAAGTGCCGGTTCTTGTTTTACTTCATATAAATCTTTCACAAACGCGTTACAGACAACAAACAAAAGCCCGGCTTTTACGGTATGTATTTCTGGGAAATGCTTGAAGATACACAACGCCATAAGTTCAAGCTGTCCCTTATCTGCATACTTAGCAGACTTACCAGTCTTGTAATCTATAACTCTAGCCGTACCGGATTCTCTATCTAGTATGGCTAAATCTACTACACCTCTAAACCACACTTTGTGGTCGAAAAAACCACAAGGATCGAGATTAGAAGTAAGCCCCATCCTGTGTTCGCACAACTTCTCACCTTTCATATTCTTAAGTTTATCTAACGCGTCTTTAGCGTAATCAAACCTAGGGTCTAACTCTTCCGCATCACCTCTTACATACAACTCGGCGGCTGTGTGGAACTCGTTACCATAAAGTATAGCTTCGGTGTTAAAATTTTCTTCGTAATCCTTAGCGACTTTAACGTGGTAATACTTCTTTGGGCATTGGTCAAAAGTTTTTATGCTACTGAAAGACCAAGCGGGTTTGTTTGTGGTTGCCATAACTTACAGTTTCCGTAATCTTTACCAACTTCAACGTCACCACAAACGGGTAAGCCTTCTGCCCATTCTGGTACGTATGCCATACACTCACCAACGTAACTAGCAGCTTCGTCGATTTCAGTGTCCTTCACACAGCATACCACAGAATCGTGTACTGTAAGTGCTATAGGGTATCTTTCTGATATTCTGATCATTTGTTCTGCCATAACACAACGTGCAATGCCCTGACATACATTTTCTATAACCTTACCACCGTATATTTTCACCCGCCCCATGCGAGTCTTGTAAGAAAACTGTAGTCCTCTCTCTTCTTCCTCACCATCCAAGTCGTCGTACCTCATCAGTAAGCCAGATGGTAACCTTATGGCAACGTCTTTGTGTATCACACCTAACACGGCCGCCCTGCCAAACGATATACTTTCTTTCTGGTACATGCCTATTAGACAAGCCTGTGCGTCACGCCATAACTGAGTAATCTGACTGTTGGCTTCTCGGTACACTCGGATAATCCTGCGACATTCATCTTCAGGTATATCAACACCGAACGTCTTTAGTTGTTCGCGAAACCGCACCGCACCCATACCGTACCCCGCTCCAAGTATTGTGGTCTTACCTATGAAGCGTTCTTCAGACGTAACTTCGTCTTCTTGTTTACCGTATATAATAGAAGCCATCTTCTTATATACATCTTCGCCTTTCTCAAACGACTTCACTAGGTTGTTCTGCTCTGCTAACCATGCAAGCACACGAGCTTCGATCTGCGCAGAGTCGGATTCAATTAGAGTATAGCCTTCGGGAGCGCGTATACAGGACTTGAGTACCTTGGCATTGTCCCCACGAGACGGTAAGTTCTGTAAGTTTACCTTGTCTAATCCACCCCACCTTCCAGTGTGAGCCGCGTAGTAACGTATAGGTACAGGTAATTTGCCGCGCATCGCTATATCAATAAACCTTTGTGTACGTGTTTCCTCAAGTGTACTTTTCAAACCGATGCGAGCTGCAATTAGAGCCTGTACTCTGGGGTCTTCGTGTTCCTGTAATTCTTTGAATGCTTCGTCACTCTTAGCGAATGCAAAGGTTTCTTTACCTGTACGTAGGGATACTTTAGTGGGGGGTTGCACACCTAGTTTAGTCAGAGCATCAGCAAACTTAGGGTTGGACATAAGTTCATCTTTCTCTATACCACACTGTTCTAACAGCTCATCCTTCTGTTGTTTAAGTGTGAGGATGTGTTTTTGTAACTTAGGTAAGTCCAGTTCAAGCTGTGCATTTGTATACATCTTCAAAGTCATATCTATAACTTTGAGTTCTTTCTTCGGGAATCCTTTGTCCATGAATATGCCGAACAGCTTGTAGGTAAGCTCGACATCGTTGATACAGTAGTCACCGTATCGGGATAGTTCGTCAGCAGTGAAGTCAGCGCGTCGTTTACCTAACGCGTTTACTACCTCATCACCTTTCTGCCCGACTTTATATATCTCACTAACTTTCCGCAGAGATGCAGACACTTCGACACCGTGCATCCCCCTAGCCATACACATAGTATCAAGCCATAACTTAGGATGTATATCAAAAAGCCAAGAGAGAATAGCACCATCGAACATAGTGTTATGAGCCAGTACAGCAGAGTTTGCCCAATCGTAGTTGTCATGTAAGTAGTTCTTGATCGCATCGAAACTCCCACTCAACCAAATTGTATCCTCATCATTTACCTTTATGCTCACACCTATAACTTCAAAGTCTGGGCTACGAACGTATTCCTCTGTAGTTATCCTAGACAAACTAAACTGTTTGTCATAATACGTTTCAAAGTCTACTGTTATTATATCCATTATCGGTTAACCTCTGATGCTTTGTATTGTGAACATACCAACTTCAAGTCGTTGTAATAACGTGTTCGTGCATCTTCCGATACCATAGCTACCTCTAAATAATCTAGCGTTTGAATACCTACTAATACCCCGGTACTAATTAGAACCACATGTAGTGTTGTAAAAATAACCTCTTTAATCGTGCTCATCATCCCCCCCTACTATTTCCCTAAGATCGTGTTTATATAAAAACACAGGGGTGCTATCTCCTACATACGAGCCAAGAACATTAAACTCAAAGTATTCTACTGCCTCG
>Ga0222719_10001612_pt1 | contig 21642 bp, 15 predicted proteins | sample C33_34DmetaG_FD_165039 | JGI IMG/M metagenome (GOLD analysis project Ga0222719, IMG submission 165039) | Estuarine water microbial communities from San Francisco Bay, California, United States - C33_34D | ecosystem: Environmental > Aquatic > Marine > Unclassified | place: USA: California...
AGAGGTCGTAGAAGAGGCTGCTCCAGAAGCAGAGCTCTCAACCGAAGAGGTTGCAGAAGCTCCAGCTGAAGAGGCTGTAGCTGAGGCTCCAGTCGAGGCAGAGGCATCAGTCGAAGAGACTGCTGTCGAGGCCGAGGCTAGCGAGACCGAAGCTGTCGTAGAAGCAGAGGCACCTGCCGAAGCATCTACAGAGGAAATCTCAGAGGAAGTTGTTGCCGAAGAGGCAGTAGCCGAGACTGAGGTAGCCGCAGAAGCATCAACCGATCAGGAAGACGGTTCTGAACTATCAACCGCAACAGAGGAAGCAACCGAGCTTTCAACCGAGGAGACTGCAGAAGCAGTTGCCGAAGTTGAGACCGAGGCCGAGCTTTCTTCTGAAGAAACAATCGAATCAACTACCGCTCTTGTAGAAGAGCAGAAGGAGCAGGCACTAGTGAGCGCCGCAGAAGACCAGGCCTTTGAGGCCCCTGCTGACCGCCAGCCTGTAGTTCAGGTAACCGAGGTTCCAGTGGCTATCACCGCTGGTGCTGACATTCCTGGCTACACCGCGGGAAGCACCATGAACGACATGGACGAGGTTGCAAGCGCATTTGAAAAGCGCCTCCACTCGCTCCGCCGTGTAAACGGTGGCGACGGAGAGCAGCACATTGTTGCATCGTTCTCAACCCAGTACCCAGAGGACCGTTTCCTAGGAACCGACCCACTGGAGAACCAGAACAAAATCGAGGGCGTAGTAGGTCAGGAAGCACTTGTTGCTTCTGGTGGCCACGCTGCCCCTGTCGAGGTCAAGTATGACATTTACGGCCTCGGCTCCACCACTGTACGTCCAGTACGTGACAGCCTACCTAAGTTCCAGGCTGACCGCGGTGGTATCCGATTCGTAACCCCACCAAGCTTTGCTTCTGGTGACTACGCAGACGCTGTTGGCGTTTGGACTGCAGCTAACGACTCTGCAGTAACCCCAAGCCCAGCATCGAAGTCCAGCCTAACTGTTTCAGCTGCTGCTGAGAACACCGCTGTGACTGACGCTGTCACCCTGCAGCTACAGTTCGGTAACCTCATGACCCGTGCTTACCCAGAGCTAATTGCCCGTCACAACGAGCTAGCCCTTGTACAGCACGCACGTGAGGCAGAGGAGAACCTTCTTTCTAAGATTGGTGCTAACTCGACCGCTGTTACTTCGGGAACCTTGATTGGTTTCGGTCGTGACTTCTTGGTCACCCTTCGTAAGGCAGCTGTTGCTTACCGTTCCCGTCACCGTATTGCTCAGAGCACCAGGCTCAAGGCAATCATTCCTGACTGGGTTTACGACGCAATGGCAGCTGACCTAGCTATCGCAATGCCAGGCGACAACACCATCGCTGTTGGTGCATCCGAGATTCAGGGATACCTTGCTCAGAGCAACGTAACCCTAGTTGCAACCCCAGACCAGAACTACTTTGGTGCACAGGGCGCAACTGGTCTACTCGAGTTCCCAGACAGCTTCGTATGGTACATGTTCTCCGAGGGAACCTTCTTGTTCCTAGACGGTGGAACTCTCGACCTAGGTATCATCCGCGACAGCTCGCTTGTTGGAACCAACGACTACAAGATGTTCGTTGAGACCTTCGAAGGCCTAGCCAAGGTTGGTATCGAGTCCCTCAAGGTAACCCAGACCGTTAACATCAACGGTGTGGCTGCTGCTCTCCGCGACACCACTGGTGGCGCAACCGCAGCTGCTATTGAGCTCTAAACCACAACTAAATAAATAGGGTTTGCTCCCTGGCCTTCGGGCCAGGGGGCGCCCACCCCCTAAAAGATTTTAAATTTAAGGATTTCAGATGGCTTTTGAAAACGGTGTCTACACGGCACCAGACCTAGACCCTAACCACTCGGGTCTATTTAGCATTGTCAAGCCAGAAAACCACAGCGCTACGGCCAACGATGAGCGTTGGGTACGTGGCTACTCACAAGAATTTGATGCCGAGCCAAAGGCCATTCGTAACCTAGATGTTACGGACAACACTGCGGTAGAGGTATACAGCACGGCAGACAAGCCAGACCGCTTCATCGAGCTTGACCCCTTCTTCATTGAGGTAGAAGACCTTGATTCAACTTTCGGACTTCTAGGACAGGACCGTTTCTCTCGTGTTCTAAAGCAGCTTGATGCAGCCACTCAGAAAGCTGTAGAGAAAGAATTGTGGGATGGCGAAATTGCAGTGGCTGAGTCACTGTCTAACCCATACCTAACAAAAGCAGCTAGCGTAACTACTTTGAACAGCGGAACCGCTATGTCCGCTGCACTAGCTCTTGCTGCTGTAGAGCATGATGCCAGAAATATCTCCCCTACTGGAGAGCAGCCAATTATCCACATGACAGCAGATGTTGCTTCAGTTCTGGGTACCAAGCTGCAGTTTGACAAGGACAATGATGTAATTGTCACCAGACTGGGAACCAAAGTTGTTATCGGAGCTGGATACTCTGGTAATGGACCTGTCGGTGCTACTGGAGCTGCTGCTACCATCACCAACAAATGGATTTACGCCACTGGAGCCATGGCAATTCACCTTGGCAACCCAGAGGTCGTAAACGACTCGCTAGCCCAAGGGTATGACGTGTCGGGAAATGCAAATGACATGCGTATCAAAGCGTTCCGAACTGCTTCGGTTCTCTTTGACACATCCATCCACCTAGCCGCCAGAGTCGATCTGTCGGCCTAAACAAGAAACTAAGGAGAATAGCTAGATGGCTACTCAAGAATATGCAGCCAGCATTCAGGGTGTGTCAATCCGTGTCACCCGCCTAGATGCTGCTGGTAACCTAATGACGGGAAGTGCGGATTCATACACCACTTCTGCGTTCATGAGGGTTTCGTTCACCCCTGAATACGAAGAGGGCGACGAAATCACAGAGAAGGGTGCCAACGGTGTTGTGTGTGTTACATACAAAGCCCCAGACACCCTGAAGAGAATCACCATGGAGCTCGCTATTTGTGAGCCAGACCCAGAGCTTTCTGCTCTAATTTCTGGTGGTTTGCTACTTCGCAAGAACCTAAACACTGCAGCTGACCCAGACCACAAGTCAATTGGTTGGGCAGCCCCTGGTGTCGGTGACGACCCAGCTGGAAACGGTGTGGCTCTTGAAGTATGGTCACACGCAATCAAGGACGGCAAAAAGACCGCTGTTCTTCCATACTTCCACTGGGTATTCCCATTCGTCAAGATGCGTCAGTCTGGCGACCGTGTAATTGAAAACGGTCTGATGGCTAACACCTTCGAAGGCTACGGTCTAGGAAACATCGCATTCCAGTCTGGCCCAGATGGCCGCTGGGAGTTCCCAGTTGCAGCTGAGCGTCCATACGCTTACGCTCGTACCGACTGGGCACCTACTGGCCTCAACGGATTCTACACTTGGACCGACGAGACTGGACCTGTCTACTTCACCTCATCGACTGCTACTGACCCAAGCTCGATTACTCTTGCTAACGCAGCAGCAACACTTTCAGGTACCGAGGCAACTCTTACCTTTAGTGCTGACCCGAACGTCGAAATCGGTGACTCGATTAAGGTTGAGAATGTTGGAACTCCATTTAATGGAACCTTCACCGTCACTGGTGGAACTGGCAACACTGTAACTTACAGCTCCAGTTCAATTACTGCTGACATTAGCTCCTTTACGGTATCACGTAACTCTAAGGTCACTGTTGTTAACAGCGTAACCGAAGACGCAGGCTACACTGCAACCACAAGCCTTGATGCTGGTGGCTCTACCTTCAACGTCCCTGGAAGCAAGGACTACAACGAAGACAACGCTATCGATAACATCATCGCTTCAAACGAAAACCCTAGCTAATAGCTAAAGAAACGGGTGGTGGCTTGAGCAATTAGCTTGGGCTACCACCCGTTAAACTTATAAAGAGGAAATCATGTCGAATTCATGGATCACAGCAGACGAGCTTGGAGACTACTCTTACACCGAATATACGGAAGAAGCCATCCAAGTAGCGTCTAACCTACTCTGGGCCATGTCTGGACGTAAATACACAGGAGAGACCATTGTCACCGAGCGTTACACCTGCACCCTTCGAAACAATCGCATGGGGCCTTCCGATCGTACTAACAGTCCTGTACTATTTGGTGGTGACGTTTACAATATTCCGTCCGGGGACTATGACGAATATTCTGAGCTCACTGCTGACGGGCTCTCGCCAGACGCAAGAATCCGACTCAGAGGGCGCCCAGTAACTAAGATTATCTCGATGCGAAACAAGAACGGCGTTGTTCTTGACCCATCTAGCTACTACCTTGTAGACCACTCAACTATTCATATCAAGGCTGGAACGCCTTGGACTCCTTGCAACGTTGAAATTACCTACCAGTATGGAATTGCAGTTCCAACTGCTGGCAAGATGGCAGCTCGCAAACTAGCTATCGAATTTGCTCGCCTTTGGGCTGGTGACGAGATGTGCGAGCTCCCTCAGCGTGTAACTTCCGTCTCGCGTCAGGGCGTTTCTTACACCATTCTTGACCAGCAAGAATTTATTGACGAGCTTCGCACGGGACTCTATGAGATTGACTTGTTCCTTAAAACAGCCAATCCAGACAATGCTCGTCGCCGTTCTAAGGTCTTTTCTGTAGATGCTCCTCGTGCTCGTAAATACACAGCTAAGCCGCTAAAGCTAACTGCAAATGCAGACTTCGACCTTACGCTTTCGCAGCCAACGGGCTCCATTAGCTGGACCTCAACCGACAGTGGTACGGACCTCAGCAACTTCTTCCCGCTAAACTCCACTTACACTCCAAAAGTTGTTTTGAGGAATTACGGAGACACCACTTCTGTGACCCTTCCCGCAGCATCAATCACTCTTGATGACAGCGATGACACACTAGATTTCACCATTCCTTACACAAGTGCAAAAAATGCACTGGGGTTGGTGGACCCAGGAACATGGACACTTTACGCCTCAAGCACTGATGGTGATGGTGTCGAGAGTCTGGTCGAACTAGCTACAGGTAACTTAAAAGTTACGATGTACTAAGAAAGAAGGAAAATATGTCAATTCAGACTAACTTCCGTGCCCAGGACATGCTGGGTGCCGCGAAGCCCGCAAAGAAGGCAGCTCCCGCTCCACGCGTATCTGCTCCAGCCCCAAAGCCAGAGCCAATCGTTGTAGAGCCAGCTGTTTCTGTTGTTGAGGAGACCGTAGAGGCTCCTGCTCCAACTCTAGACGAGGTAACACCTCCTTCGGAGTAATCAATGGTAAGTCAGGAACTAGATCTATCTGGTGTCTCTGAAGATGCGGTAAATCTCAGAGACATGATGGCAGGCGTACTGGAGAGGGTACAGTCTGTTTTTCAGTCATACAACGTAGAGTTGCCACAGCGTCGCTATTGGACAATGTCAACTCCCGCTGTCGACTGTGAACAGCTAGTTGTCTCGTTCCAGCAGATGTACTTAGGTGCTCCAGGGGCAGAGGTTGGCGAACCGCAGCGTTGCCATGTCCCTAGGAGTGCCACCCTTACTGTCTCTATTGCTCGCGCTACAGCAGTAGTAAGTCAAAACGGACGTCCACCGTCACAAGAAAAAATTGAGCAGGCGGCTGAAATTCTTGCTGTTGATTCTTGGGTTTTGATGGAATCAATTAATCAGTTAGACCAGTGGGACGAGACTGGATATGGAGTTGGTGTGATTGCAACGCTTCAGGTTGGACCTCCAGAAGGCGGGTTCCAGACTACTGACATGACAATCACTATGGCGGTCCCATAATGCCAAGAGGATTACCAGACAGTTTTTTCCTAACTGCTGCTCTTAGGGCTCAAAGATCTTTACGTAGAACTCTTAGAAGTGGCAGAAGAGGCAGAAGTAGTCAAGCATTCATCCTTCAATTTAAGGGTGTTGTTTTATATAAGCCAATTCTTAATTACGAGCTAAACGTCCAAACTGGAATGGTTGGCCGAGAAATGAAACGTCTCGGTGCGGAAATAATTACTCTTGCTAGGGTGCAAGTAGGAAAAAGAACTGGAAAACTTGCGGCGTCTATCCATATGGCTCACTATTCAAGCGGGAGAAAACAATATATAAGGGTAGGCTCTGGCGTTAAATATGCTTTGATGCATCACGAGGGCACTCGCCCACACCTTATTGTTCCGCATCCTCCTAGAACTCATTTAAGGTTTAGAGCTAGAACTGGAGCCGTGGTGTATCCAACTGCAGTACTGCATCCAGGAACTAGACCTAATAGATACCTATCTGACCAACTTAGGAAAGTAATTAGATAGTAAAATAGATAGTGTATTGCAACCGCAACACAAGGAAAAACAAAGGACAGTAAATACAATGACTGACAAGAGATTCAAAGACTTTGGCGCTTCAAGCGGCGAAGAAAAGCCACCACTATCATTCAAACTTCATGGTGAAGAGTTTGAGTGCGTACCAGTTCTTCAGGGAAAAGTTCTTCTAGATCTAGTCGCTAGAGCTGGAACCAACGACGCATCGGCGTCTGGAGAAATTATGAATGATTTTTTCACCAACGCTCTTCAAGACGAGAGCTTGGAAAGATTCAACGCTCTACTAAAGAGTAAAGACAAGATTGTCCACATTGAGACCATCAGTGAGATTGTTTCATGGCTGATTGGCGAGTACAGCGACCGCCCAAATCAGCAGCCAGAGGACTCATCAACTGGGCAATAGACCTCTGGCCATACGTTAACGGGAAAGCGACAGTAAGCGGGATTAATCTCCCAGAAATGGAGGCATCAAAAATGATTGATGTTCTTCATTATTACTTCGACGAGGATATGCGATACGGGTCGCTTGAAGCCGCCCAGCTTCATTCGGCCGTGAGAGAACAAATTTTTGGTGTTATGTACGGGTATGACTACAAGTACAGCATCGGAAAAAATAGGACTACAGGAGCTGACGGCAGCGAAGAGCTAGCAGTTAAACCCTATATTCCAGCAACCGAGTTTGATCCCGACTCGAGTAACCCTTTCGGCGGACTCTTAGAGCCACCGACTAACTAGGTAGGAGTGCAGTTATGGCAGTTGTCGGCCATGCGTACGTTGTCGTACATGCTATAACTGACTCCGTACCTGGAGAGATTATAGATGCCTTTTCTGGGACCAAAATTAGAAGGGCTGCACAAAAAGCAGGGGAAGAGCTAGGCAATCCAATTATGCGCGGCCTTAGCCGCAGCATGAATAGAAAAGGGAAAGATAATCCTTTTACAAGATTTTCTAGAAATTTTAATGATCTTTATCCAGAAGCAGAAGGCTTAAGAAGGACATTTGTTCGACTAAACCGTGCTGGAATGGTTCTCCAGACAGGTCTAGGTGCGCTAGCTGGAAGCCTTGGAGCTATTGTAGGTGCCGCTGGAGGTCTTCTCGGTCCTCTTGCTGGTCTTGTGTCATCCTTTGGTGCTTTAGGGTCAGCAGCTATAACCGCTAAAGTTGGTCTAAGCGTTGCTCAGTATGCTCTGAATGGCATTTCTGGTGCAGTAAAGAACGCAACCAAAGAAACCTCTGGCTACGGGATGTCAGTGGAAGAGCTTAGGGAAGCTCTCCAGCAATTAAAGTTTGACCAAGAAGAAGCAGAAATCTCCGTAGACAGAGCTGCTCTAAATATGGAGAAAGCATATAAAACTATGCTACGCACTCAGGACTTGGCTCCTAGCAGCCTCCTGAGGCGAGACGCAGAAATAGCTTTCCGTGAGGCAGAGCTTGCCTATAGAAAAGCAAAAGATAGGGAAGCAGATCTCGCTAACGGGACAATCGACCCAGGGGGTGGAGGAGCTGCTACAGATCCATTTGCAGACTTAACTCCTTCTCAGCGGGCGTTTGCTGAATATTTAGTCTCTATCAATGATATTTTCAAAGATTTGCGCGAGTCTGCTGCAAACGGATTCTTGCCTCTTCTACAGAGTCAAATTGAACGAGTTCTTGATTCTGGTCTTTTAGACACTCTAGAAACTAGATTCTTCCAAATTGGACAAGGGGCTGGACTTGCAGTAACTAGATTTGTCGACGTGTTTATGGCCAACAACAATATGGCCAATTTCAATATTGTCCTTGGACAAATAGCTACTAATTTACCTAAATTTGGAACCATTTTTGGAAATGTTTTTGACTCGCTACTATCCTTGATGACATCTTTAGATCCACTAACTAGAAGGTTCCTAGAATTTTTAGAGAGAAAAACAGGAGCTTTTGCTAGGTTCTTAGATGTTAAAAATGCTACTGGAGACCTAGAAGCTTTCTTTAACAGAGCTGGAGACATAGCAGGTAAGTTTGGAACTTTCTTTGGTGGTGTCTTTGAAGGTTTTGGAAAAATTATCCAAGTCAATTTTGGACCTAACTCTCCTGGAGACAAACTTCTTCAGTGGCTAGCAGATGTTGGGGAAGGATTTGCGAACAAAGACTTAATTGGTCTAGACAAATATTTTGAGGGTGCTGTAGATAACTTTATTATTATGGCTCAGACTTTGGGCGGAGCCATTGAAACAATTGTTAGGGCTGGGTCTGACCCTGCTGTTAGGCTTTTCTGGGAAACCCTAGACAGAGGAAGTTTTGCTTTTGATAAATTGGTGCAAAACTTTGTAGAGTCTGGTCCCAGTTTTGCCAACCTGCTTCGGTCGCTAACTGAAGTTTTAGCGGTCCTCTCCGATGCGGGACCAGTTCAAGCTTTTGTTGATACTCTAGCTATTGCTTTTGACGGGATTGCCAGATTCCTTAGAAGTATAGAGCCAGTACTTCAAGCTCTTGGACCTATCTTTGGTATTGTCAGCGCAACTACACTTCTACTGTCACTACTTGGCAAGGTAGTTCTTGTCTTTGGCTCGTTTATGGCTGTAATTGCTAAAGGCATTGGCACTATGGCAGGCTATTCGGCCGCCACAATTTCGACAAAAATTGCAACTGAAGGTGCTACTGTCGCCACTAGAGGTTTTACTGCTGCTCTTCTTGCAAGCCCGTTGGGGCCGTTGATTGCTGTAGCTACGGCTCTTACAGGGTTAGCTATAGCAATGAATGCCATAGACGCCGCCGCTGGAGATAGAGCAGTATCAAGAATTACTGCAGCTTTAGACACTAGTACTGGCAGTATTTTAGCGGCCAGCGAAGCGGCAGACATACTGCGTTCTACATATAGAGAAGGATTTGTTCCAGAGCAAAACCTAAAACAATTAGTTGAGTATATCGATGCTGCCCAGCAATTTGGATTCTTCTTCGCAAAATCGGACGGAACAAATTTTGCAAAACAGCTTGATGCAATAGGAACGGCTATAGCAAATATTGCAGTTACAGACCTTCCTAGGGCCCAGACTGCATTCCGACGGCTCAGGTCCGAGATGAGCGATCTCAATGACAGAGAGATGTTTGTTGTCATAAATGAAATGGACGACTTAAAAACAGCTCTCATAGATCAGGCGGACCAGCTCGACATAAATATTCGCACTCTCGACGGCACCGTCGACATGCAAAAACTGCTCAACTTTGCTATGGGAGACGGAGAGTATCTACTCAGGCAGAATCAAGCAGCCCTAGAGGCAGTTGCGGAAGCAGAAAAAATTGTTGCGGAAGAAGCTCAAAGACTGTTTGACGAGCAAGTAAGACTAAATGCTGAATTTGCAAAACAGGGCATCGATGCTGGCGGTTGGAGAAGGGCTGTTAGTGACGCATACAAGGGTGTTCAAGATTTAGCTGAAGAAACAACTCTGACTCAAGAGGAACTGAATAAAAAACTACTCACAGACACGATTACTAATTTAGAAAAAGCTTTTGACGCCTCCGAGAAGTTCCAAGACGATTTGACAAAAATTCGTCTAAAGACTTACACCGATGAAGAAGGCCAAGTACAGAGAATAAGCGAAGCATCGCTACAGATTCTTAGGGAGGCTGGAGACGAGGCCCCTCTGCTAGCAGAGGCTCTGGTAAATGCAACTGAAGAAGAGTTCCAAAGATTTGATGAAATTGCCAAACAAGCCGCGTTAAAACTTTCTACCCCGTTCCAAGAGGCTCAGCAGAAAATAATTGACCTGTGGGCAAGCGGATCGCTGGAGCAGGAGGCATTCGACAGTCTGTACTCTGGCCTCCAAGCAGCAACTAGCCCCGAAGAGCTACAAAAAATTCTGGATGATATTGCCGCAAAAGAATTTGAAATACAAGTAACTGCCGATACAACAAAAGCAGACGAAGCATTTGCTAGATTTAAGGCCAAGTGGGGCAACAATATGGCTGGAGCAATTAAACAGTCAGATAGGACAGGTCGTCCAACGTTTGCGTATGGAGGATTTGTTTCTGGCCCTGGAGGTCCAAGGTCTGACGCTATTCCAGCTATGCTTTCTAACGGCGAGTATGTTGTGAATGCTCGGTCAACCTCTCGCTACAGGTCTTTGCTCGAAAGAATTAATTCTGAAGGAAACCGCTACGCTGACGGAGGAATGGTTGGCGTTAACTCAGGGATCAACATAACTGTTAATCCATCTCCAGGAATGAACGAGAAAGATTTGGCAGCTGCAGTCTCTCGCCGCCTAGCCTTCGAGATTAGGAAGGGCACCATCTAATGGCAACTTACGGCATAGATAAGTACGTTTATGTTCTTGCAAATACAGCTGTAGAGCTGCTTGGCACTAGTCCTACTCTTCGACTGGACGACTCCGTAATAGCCTCTGATGCAGAGCTTATTACGTATCTTGGAGACCTGAGCGGAGACACTCCTCTAGACACTTCAGCTACAGAGAATATTCAATTTGTTGGTTGGTCTCTCTCTAACACATATGCTAGCTCTGCTGCTAGCTCTGCAGCAGATCTTTCTTCCGTAGTTCTGTCTTCACTAAACTTTTCGGATCTTTCTTCTTCTAGTGTCACTAATGTTTATCCAGTATTTCAATACTATTCAGTGCCAGCTCCATACGATTCAGCTTCTCCAGAAGCTATTGACATAGATTTCCCCGAAAGTCCAAGCATCAATGACACTCACACTATAGGAAAAGTTACTTGGAAGTGGGATGGAACCGCTTGGGATATAGAGTCTGATTTATCTACAAGTCAAGAAACGGAAAACAAACTTGTAAGAAAAGCTCTTACGAGGCTCCCAGAGCCATTCCTCTCTGGCCTAAAGCTGGCTGAAGATATAGAAATTAACGGCCTAACCCTAAACAAAATTGAAGACCCTACAGTAGCAAACGGTTACTCAGAGCCTGTCATTTGGGTAGTCGAAGACATTGATGGCTGGTGGACTCTCCCCGACTCGGAAGTTCCAGATTTACCTCGCGGTTGGGGTGATGGTTCTTATGATGCAGTCGGAAGATTTGCAACTAGAAACATAACTCTTACTGGTTCGTTCTTGACTCAAAGTCCTGATGACGCCCCTCTTGCTAGAAACGCTTTAATGAATGCTATAACTTTGATTAAGACTGGTGGTTGGCTAAAAGTTCAAGAGACGTCTGGTAATCCTAGAGCAGCTTACGTTAGGCTCCAAGGAACTCCTTTGATTGCTAGCGTAAATGCTAGAGGACGTCACGCTTTCTCTATAGGGCTCAAGGCGGTTGACCCAATTAAGTACGAGTTTGTAGATAGTGACCCTAACGGATATAACTATCTAACCCTGACTGCAGCAGGCGACGGAACTGCCACTGGACAAATAAACAATACGGGCAACACTGAGGTCCCAGTAATTATTGAATTTCCACTAGGAATGGCAACTCCAGCGTCTAATGCACTGTCTTACGTCACCAACACAACTCGAAGCGAGTATTTCAGGATTATTACTGGAACAGACTCTGACACAAGGTTAGAAGCGGACACATACAATCGAGAAGTGTTGGAAGTCCAGTATGACGTAGTTGGAGGAGTGATTCAGGATGAAGACAATCCTCTAGATGTTTCTAACGGGAGAGCAAAAGCAGAAGTTCTTCCTGACTGGATTTATTTAAGTCCAGGAGTAAACAATATTGGAATTGCAAACTTTACGTCTGGCGATGTTGTAAAGATTCTCTACCGATCTGGATGGATCGGCTAGCTGATAGAATATTAGAAAGACAATCAAGGACAAAAGATGGCAGTACAGGCAAGCCCAGAGGTAACTCCCGTAGATTACCGTTACTTTGTCTGCGATCTTCAAACTAACAATCTTTTGGCAGAACTCCCCTTTAGAAGCGTTACTTTTAGCAGGTCTTTAGGGGAAGCTGGCACATTTACAGGCGACCTTCCAGTCGTTGAGGCGACATATAACTACAGCATTTACGAGAATACTCTTCCAGGAAAAACAGCCCTCTACGTAGTTCGTAACGGCGTCTGCGTCTGGGGAGGCATTATCTGGGGCCGTACCTACAGTCTTATAGACAAAATTGTATCTATTACAGCAGCAGAGTTTCAAAGCTACTTCAGCCACCGAGTGGTTTGGAAAACTTGGAGCTCGGACTACGAAGCAGAAGCTGTAGTTTCAGGTGGCACTGCAACAATAACGCTATCCAATGGTCAGTATGGGTTTGAAGTTGGAGAAGCTATTTATCTAAACTGGGGAACTGATCTTGCTATATACAACGGAACTTTTGGAGTTCTTACGGAAACAACTAACGTTGACGGCAATTCTGTAATTACTGTTACTGCCCAGTACTATGATGCTTCAGGGGGTCAGAAAACTATTCCAGACATGGGTGGTGGAGAGCCTCTAGTAATTACTGTCCAAACAAGACAAGACACCTATGAGTTTGCCAGAGACTTGTTGAACGAATTAAAGACAGACCTTTTTGATTTTGATTTTGCTAACGACGAGATTAGGCCAGGCATTGACCTATTCAATGAAATTACTTCTGTAGCTCGAACTAGCAACGTAGCAACAATTGTCACCACAAAAAAACACGAGCTATCTCCAGGACAAAAGATTAAAGTTTCTGATGTCCAATCTGACACCTCATTTAATGCTTCTGAAACAGCTGTTTTAGATATCATCGACGACAAAACATTTACATATGCAAGTATTGGTAGTGATGTCTCCACTACAACAGAGAGTGACTCTCAAAAAACTGTAACGGCAATATCTAGAGATTCAAACATTGCAACCTTTACGACCAGCACCAGTCACGGTTTTTCTGTTGGAGATATTGTTTTTGTAGAAAATGTTAGTGAAACATTTGACGGTTACCACACTGTTTATGGAATAACTACTCCATCTCAGTTTACAGCTGTAATTGTTGGCATCAACATTGTTGATAGCGACACAGATACTGTTTCAGGAACCCCTCGTGTTACCAGAAGAGCGTCCGTGTCATACGGCAGTTTCGGGGAACACACCACTTTGGGTGATATAGGGTTTGATTTGATTGCTCAGTATCAAGCTGACAGCAATTACGAGTTTAGCAACGTTGACGAGCCCAACCCAACTATAAGAGGATTTGAACTAAAGACTGTTGCGGAAATCCTTGACGATTACTCTGCCAAACCATACGGCTTTGAGTACCGCATAGATTGCGAGTATGATTCCGCTACTTCATCTTTTAAAAAGATTTTTAAATTTTTGCCCCTAGTTCCTGCAGGTGTTACTTCATACATTAGTGCTCAAGGTTCAGGATTTACAGGTGCTATTCCCGTTAGTGCCTATGACCGAGCATCCGAACTTATTTTTGAATTTCCTGGAAACGTTTTGGAAGCTCAGTTCGAGGAAAATGCAGAAGAAGCTGCTACAAGATTTTTTGTTCGAGGAGAGGACACTCAGCTGGGGTCCGCCGCTAGTCAACCATACTCTGCGGCTACTAATCACCAACTTTTGCGCGAGGGCTGGCCAATCCTAGACGCCGTAGAGACCCTAGATTCTGATACCGAATCGGTTTTGTGGAAGCATGCTCAGAGGCTTTTGTCTGAATCTATACCTCCTATAAGTACTTTTACAATATCTGTTAATGGCTCGGCTAGACCCTCTCTAGGAGATTATGACCCTGGAGATTGGTGCACTGTTAAGTTAAATGATGACTTTGTAGACCTTAGGGCTCTCAGCTACTTAGAGCAAGACTATGGCTCCGACAACGGAGTTTTAGTTAGAAAGATTTATTCTTACGAGATAGCAGTCCCCGATAGTCCAGGGTATCCCGAAGGAGTAAATCTAGAATTAATAACTGAGCCGTCTATTCCTATATCTGGAGTGACTGTTGTAAATGGCAATCCTTTGTTGGAGACATAATGGGAATTCGTAGAAGAAGAAGAAAACTGACGACTCTCATGAGTCGGTTAGATCAACGCGTACGTTCCGTAGAGCTAAAGCCGTTTAGTTTGCTTACAGCAAGCGAGGTTGCTGCAGCAGTAGAGGCAGGAGAAGCAGCAGATAGGCCAGATGTTCTTGTGTCTGGAGCGGCTCCTTACGAGTGGACCAGAATCCAAGATGCTTATTACTACCCCAAAAAACTAACTGGCAACAATGAAGACCGAGTAGAAATATATCTAGAAGCAGATCTCGATAATTTAGATGTTGATGGACGGTTAGCCGTTAGCGGTATCCATGGAACATCTACTTTTGATATTGACGTTGACGGAGAAAACTTTACGGTTCTACATATAGATGCAGTAGACGGCGGGGGAGTTTGGACGGATAGAGCTACGTGGAAGCACGACCCAACTCAGGACCAAGCTGCTGGCGTCACTATCACAAACACTTACTCTTTTAGACCAGAGACTGTAGGCCCAGTTACTTGGACAACCAGAAAAAGACTCCAAACTAAACGATTAGTTGACTCTTTTGAGATAACGGGCACTACTGTAACTCTAACTATGAATGACACTCATAAATTTGAGGTCGGAGATATTTTTTACACAAATATCCTTTCCGATCAGGCATCAAACGATGAGAGCAGAGTTGCATCTGGGATTGACGGTCTTTTTTATATCACTGCAATAACTAGCAATACCATTGAGTACGAACTAGTGGCTGGAGTAGATACTCCTACGGGCACGGTGACTCCTGTAGCAGATGTATACGTCTATCCAGTGGCACGCCGATGGGCTCAGACTGGGTCTATCTGGGTTGATAGCTCGAATAATGAGACTTATTATTGGGATGGAATTAGATGGGTCGAATTTACACCAGATACTTCAGTCACTCAAGACGATGACCCTCCATCGCCGCCCAGTGGGCTGACTATTACGAGCGACATTTTGTTGCCCAGAAATGTAGTTGAACTTACTGCCACGTGGACTCCCCCGACTACTAGCGAGTCGGGAGCAACCCTAACGGACCTAGCTGCCCACGAGATTCAGTGGAGAACTTCTACCCTAGAGCAGTGGAAAACCGAGAGAGTTCCAGTCAATCTTGGAAGCACTTACACCTTTGATGCTGGTCAATTTGCAAAAGAGCAGTTTTACTATTTTCAAATATATTCAGTTGACAGCGGTGACAACTTCTCTAGCACCCCTGCTACAGCCACTCACACTACCGCTGGAAGTTCTTCGGTAACAAATATTGGGGCAGTCAGGCCAACTCCTCCCGATATCGAGACATATCTAGGTACTTTTACAATTACTTGGGATGGTCAAGTAGAAAACACAAGCAATGTAATTCAAAGCAGCCCTCCTGGGGTGTCTACTTTGTACGTACATGCGTCCACCTCTCCATCTTTCACTCCGTCTGATAGCACGAGAGTTGGAACTCTAGGAGCAAATGCAAATCAAAAGTATGTTTACGCCCCTGACTACTATGGCAGAACTTTTTACTTTGCACTAGAAATTGAAGACCTAGCTGGTAGCGGTTCTTTGTACTCGCGGATTGTTACAGGTACTGGGGCTCAGAGCGTAGACGTCCAAGAAATTGCAAACATAATTGCAGCTGCCAATATTGTTCCTGGATCGATTGTAGAGACAGAAACTTTGGTTGCTCTAAACGTTACTGGCGACGTTATTAAGGGCAATAACATTCACGGTAATTTAATTACAGCCAACACCCTAGAGGCTGACAGAATTAAGGCTGGTGCAATCACAGCCAAACTCGTAGATGGCGATGTAATTACAACTAATTCTTCTGACAGTGGATCAAGAATTAGGCTTTCGTCAGCTGGACTAGAAGCCTACAACGGCAGCACTAGAACATTTTTTCTAAATTCTACTAATGGTTCTGTCCTTATCGGGGGCTATGCCACTACTGACTCGGTGAACACGGTATCTAGTACGGCAAATTCTGCAAGTAGTACGGCAATTGCTGCAAGTGATACGGCAAATGCTGCAAGTAGTACGGCAAATGCTGCAAGTAGTACGGCAAGCGGTATTTACTCAAATATCTACTATCCAGGCACTACTCAGATTGATGGCGGCATTATTAGGACGGGAACTGTAGAGGCGGGGGCCATTGTTTCAGACTCGGTGCTGGCTGGAACCATAAAAACTGCAGCTAGCGGAGCCCGAATCGAGATTAGAGGCTCAGCGGCGGCTAACCCTGGAATTGTTGCTTTTGACGGGGGCACTGGTAATCCGTTTAGGCTCTACTCTAACGGTGTTTTTTACATTGGCAATACTTTTGTTGATGGCAACGTTACTCTCTCTGGCGGAATAATCCAGACTTCTAGCACAGGCAAACGAGTAGTTCTTGACGACAATCAAGTTAAGATATGGACCTCTACGGCTCAGCAGGCAGGAACAATAGAGGGCATATCTGGAAGTATGTTCATCAACAGCAATTTTGGTGCACGTATTAGCATGGGCGGAGGAGTTTCGCTTGGAGGGTCTAGCGCCTACAGTCTTACCGCAAGCACTTCGGGGGTATTCCTTTTAGTAGTAGACTCCACTACTTTTGCTGCAAACCTTCGTAGGCCAAGCGCAAGCAGTGCCTTAGCCGTAGTAAGCTCAGATTCAAGAATTAAAAGTAATATCTCAAGTATTTCTGATGGACTCTCTATTGTAGAAAACCTTCGACCTGTTACTTTTAACAGCATGGTAGACGAAGAGAACGAACTTGTTTCTGGATTTATAGCGCAAGAAGTTCAAACAATATTTCCTGCTAATACCTACACAATTGTTACCGAAACTCCAGGAGTAGTTCCAAACGTGGAGGGGGTAGACGCCGATGATTTTGCAGAAAATCCTTTACTAAGTCTTAACCATGTAGAGCTAATACCATATCTAACTAAAGCCATTCAAGAACTATCCGAAAAGAACTCTCAGCTAGAGGCTAGAATAGCTACTCTAGAAGGAAATTAGTGACGCATGTATTCAGTAAAAGATGGAGATAGGACACTCCAGTTCAACGGCACTCTGCTCGCCAAGTCCACATCGGAACGCAGAGGAGCTCATCGCTGGATTGAGTTCGAGCTATATAAAACAGAGAGTGGCTCCTACATCCTGTCTCGCATTGGCGTTTCGCTTATGTTCCACGGAGCCGCGTGCTCTTTGGTCTCTAAGTACAAACTGACCGAAACTCCTAGCTACGATCTAACTAAAAGGTCAGTCCCGTGCGAAGAGTGTCAGCCAGACGACAGCCTAGATTTAGTTTTCCCAGAAAAATACCGTTACTGGGCCCAAGTAAGTAGTAGCCCCGAAGCGGTTTTAGATGCTCTATACAAGTATGATGATAATGGAGCTTACTATTTAACCAGCGTGGCGCAGCGATTGCTGAAACAAGCTGCTAAAGTTGACTTCGATATCTCCGAGGCGTATAATGTGGAGATAATACCGTAGAAAGAGACTTACATGTCGCAAGAACTAGAAGGGGTCCAGCTCCATCTAGTTGATAACGTAGATAAGGCTCAAGACTTTATTCGCTGGCTCGGAGAGCGGCGTCCACTAAATGCAATCGCAATTGACACCGAGACTGGTGAACTTCCAGGCAGACCACGCAAAGATGCACTCTCTCCTTGGCACGGACGTCTACGTCTAGTTCAGGTCGGGGATGCCCGTCAGGGATGGTCTATCCCTTGGGAAGACTGGAAAGGCGTTTTCTATGATGCCATGAGTAAGTTTGACGGTCCCATTGTTTGCCACAACATTGCTTTTGAGGCTAAGTGGTTTGACCAGCAGTCGACTTGGAGGATGCCTTGGCACCGCGCCCACGACACTATGCTCATGGCAAAGCTTATTGACCCGCTTGGCTCTGGTGCCCTAAAAACTTTAACAGAAATATTTGTAGACCCTAGAGCAGCAGCTTTGCAATCTCTTCTTGATCGTGGATTGACAGATAACGGGTGGACATGGGGGACAGTCCCGATTAAATTTGAGCCCTACTGGGCATACGGGGCTCTTGACCCTGTCCTAACAATGAAACTGTTTGAAAAATTTTGGGATAAGTGCGCCCCCGGAAAGCCATATCACTATGCATACGAACTTGAAATGAATACTCGTCGCATAACTACTCAAATGGAACTCAACGGAGCAAGGCTTGATCTTGACTACTCAAAGAAAAAATATAACGAACTAATTCGCTACACTCAGCAGGCTGCCGATTGGTCTAAGTCAACTTATGGAGTAAGTATAGGTAGCAACCAACAATTAGTTTCTCAATTTGAAAAGTTAGATGTAGAAATTACAGAAAGAACCGAGAAAGGGCAAAAGTCTGCAAATGCTGACCAGCTCAAGATGATTGTTCGAGATGGCAATCCCTCTGCCCAAGAATTGGCCCGAACCACTCTAAATTACAGACAGTCCCTAAAACTTGCAAACACATACTTCTTAAACTTTATTGATGACAACATTGATGGCTTTGTGCATCCCTCTGTAAACACAATGGGTGCTCGTACTGGCCGCATGTCCATTCAAAACCCCGCTCTTCAGACATTGCCTAAGGGAGATGATGTCGTTAGGAAAGCATTTCTTCCAAAAGATGATGACCATGTACTTATTACTTCCGACCTCGATCAGGTCGAGTTTCGTATGTTTGCATCTCTTTCGGAAGACCCAAACCTTATCCAGCTTTTCTTGCGTGCAGACGCAACTGGCTCTGACCCATTTACTGAGATTGGCCGCGAAGTGTATCAAGATGCTTCTATACAAAAGTCCGACAAGCGTCGTGCTCTTATCAAGGGCGTTGTGTATGGGCGTCTATATGGTGCAGGTGTTGCTAAGCAGGCACTTACAGCTGGCGTACCAGAAGAGCAGATGCGTGCAGTATCTAACGCTTTTGACGATAGCTATCCTGGAATGCAGCGATTCCAAAAAGCAGTAGAGCAAAGAGGCATGAAAAGACTCCAAGATGAGGGCCAAGGATATGTAAATACTTGGACTGGGCGTCGCTTGCCTTGCGACGAAGATCGCGTTTACACGCTAGTCAACTACCTAATTCAGGGCGGTGCTGCAGAAATCTTTAAATCTAATCTTGTCAAGCTGGACCAAGCAGACCTAACCGATTTGCTAATTGTTCCAGTTCATGATGAAATAGTTCTTAATGCACCTCGCGAGGACGCTGAAGAAGTCAAAGAGCTAGTTAAGAAGTGCATGACTACAACTGAAGGATGGTCAGTTCCGCTTACTGCAGATGTTGACGGTCCATTAGAGAACTGGGGTTCAAAGTATGCCTAGATATGTTTTGGCAGTTGATCCCGGCAAGATGACGGGAATGGCCCTATTTAGCTACGAGAGCGGCTCTGAGCCTGTTTTAGAGTGGTCTAAGGAGCTAGAGCAGCATGAAGTCGCGGAAGTCGTACGAGCCACCCTGTGGACAGCCACGATAAGACATAACGTAGATGTTGTTTGCGAGCGATTTGTAATTAATGCCCAGACTGTTCGTAATGCTCAGGCCCCGTATTCTCTAGAAGTAATAGGTATTGTCAAACAGTGTCTTCATGATAATGGAAAAGCTATGGATGACATCTATTTTCAATCGCCAGCAGACGCAATGGGAATGTTTGACAATAAAAAACTAAAAAAATTAGAGTATTGGCATGTTGGTGGTGACGGACACGCCCTAGACGCAATCCGACACGCCCTACTTAGACTAGTAAAAACTGGCTGGAAGCCTGTAAAATTGTTACAAACATAGTTATTATCAATAAATAACATGCAACCGCTTGTTTTTTATGATAATATAGACATAGTGACGGAATGGAGAGCTAAGTGCCTGTTTTTGTGGAGTTAGATACAGCCCACATTGTCATCAATGCCGAGTGGCGTTTGAAAGAAATTTGTAGGGCACTGCCTGGTGCAAAATGGGATTCAAATAAAAATGTTTGGAGAATCCCTCTATCTTGGACTGGGTGCCTAGCCTTAAGATCTACGTTCGGGGACCAGCTTGAAATAGGGTCAGAACTTGCCGATTGGGCGAGAAATGAACTATCAAATAGAATTAATCCTTGCAATATTTTGCGAGATGTAGAGGGCATTGAAGAAGGAGACCAAGACCTTTTCCCCCACCAAAGGGCGGGAGTTGAGTTTCTAGTAAAAGCTCGTAGAGCTTTGCTGGCCGACGAACCTGGACTCGGTAAAACTGCTCAGGCAATTAGGGCACTAAAAAAGCTACAAGAAAACGGAGAAGAAGTTTTTCCTGCTCTAATTGTTTGCCCCAACACATTGAAAACAAACTGGGAGCGCGAGTTTGATAGGTGGTGGCCTGGAATTGATGTTCAGCTAATTAAAGGCTCTGCAACACAGCGCCGCAAAGCGTTTGACCATGAAGCACAAGTGTATGTAATTAACTGGGAATCTTTAAGAACCCACTCTAGGCTCCAGCCTTACGGTGCAGTAGCTCTTGCAAGATGCGTAGAGTGTGGGGGCCATGACTCAAAAATTAGCCCTGCCCGCTGCGAAGTTCACCAAAGAGAGCTAAACACTATTAATTTTAATTCCGTAGTTGCTGATGAAATTCACAGGTCTAAAGAGCCCAAATCTAAGCAAACTAGAGCCCTATGGGCAGCATCTGGCGATGCAAGTACTAGATTTGCACTTACTGGTACTCCGATTGCAAATAATGCAGTAGACCTTTGGCCTATCCTTCATTGGCTAGACGAAAAAGAGTGGCCCAGCAAGACCAAATGGATTGATAGATATGTAGACACCTACCTAAATGCGTTTGGTGCTCTTATGATTCTTGGCCTAAAACCTGCGATGGAGGCTGAGTTTTTTGCTGGCATCCACCCGCGTATGCGAAGGATGCTAAAGTCAAAAGTACTTCCTTGGCTTCCAGAAGTCATTAATGACCGTCGCGACGTCGAGATGGGTGCTAAGCAGGCTAAGGCATACAAGCAAATGCTAGAAAATATGATGGCAATGCTAGAGGGTACTCCTGAATCTGACCTTCAAGAAGAGCTTGACGAAAACGTACTTTCAGGGGATTTAGTAGTTGCAACTAATCCTATGGTTCAAATGGGCAGACTGATTCAGTTTGCTAGTGCCTATGGTCAGATTGAATTGATTGATGGCCAAGAAAAAATGTTATTGTCGGACCCCTCCTGTAAGGTTGACGCTCTAATGGACGATATCAAGAGCGGTGACTTTGGAGATGACTCTGTCGCTGTGTGTGCCGTTTCAAGGCAGCTCATTGAAATTTTGAGTGCCAGGATGAGCAAAGAAAGTATCCCTCATGGTCTTATTACTGGTGCTCAGAGCGAACTAGAACGCCAGCAAGCTATTGATGATTTCCAGTCTGGACGTACAAAGTGGATCTTGTTCACTGCCCAGGCTGGCGGTGTTGGTGTCACCTTGACAGCAGCACGCCGACTTGTTATGCTTCAGAGACCATGGTCTCTTGTTGACTACAAGCAGGCTC
>Ga0222719_10001613_pt1 | contig 21638 bp, 16 predicted proteins | sample C33_34DmetaG_FD_165039 | JGI IMG/M metagenome (GOLD analysis project Ga0222719, IMG submission 165039) | Estuarine water microbial communities from San Francisco Bay, California, United States - C33_34D | ecosystem: Environmental > Aquatic > Marine > Unclassified | place: USA: California...
ATCGCCATCGTCTGCACGATCATCCCTCCCATCGACATACCAACGACATCAACGACCTCGCACCCGAGTGCATCGACAAGCCCAAGCCCGTCTGCGGCCATATCCGAAAGGGTGTACGGCGGCTCGACTGGGTCGCCGCCAAAAAATGCTGCACCTCGCACAGCTTTTACATCGACGAGTTGCCCATCTAGATGGGTCGATAACCCAACATCTCGATTGTCGAAACGAACGACGTGACGACCACGTGATGCGAGCTCTCGGCAAAATCCTTCGTCCCACCCAAGCAGTTGGGAAGTAAACCCTGATACGAGCAGTACCGTTGGATTGTCTCGCGTCCCAAACTCCTCGTACTCGATTTCGATACCGCTAGGGACCGAGACTCGTGCCATCAGCCGAGTGTGTCATCCAACCAAGTGATTAATGAAGTTGGGACATTCAGTCACGCAACCCATCAATCGCGGCATGAATCGCATTTTGTACGCGATCAGGGTTTCGAACGTCAGTAAATGTTTGCTGACCGCTCTCGCCACCCGACTCGATGAGAAGGTCGCCTGCGCCGATTACGCGCTCGAAAAGTGACTGATGAAACAGCACGTTGTTGACACGACCGAGCGGAATCTCAACACCACGCCGGGAAATGATTCCGCTTCGGAAGATGACGCGATCAGAGGTCACCACAAAATACGTCGTCAACCATGACAACCACCTCAGCGCAACACCAACGCCAGAGATCACAACAAGAGCAATCGAGATCCACCGCAACGCTCCTGAAATTGAACCCTCACCGGTGAACAGCGCAACAACGATGGCCAGAGCGAAGAACACGGCGACGCGCGCTACTTCTTTCGCGAAATACCACCAGTGCGGATGAAGATCAACGATTGTTTCTTCACCCGGATTTAGCAATTTCTGCGGGTACGCCATGCTGATGACAGTACCGTGACGGGGTGGACCCGCAAGACCTACTCGCCGATTTAGACGCAGATCAGCGTCATGCGGTCACGACCGAGTCGCGGCTCGTGGCGGTGATCGCTGGAGCAGGGTCAGGAAAAACTCGGGTTCTCACGAGACGAATTGCGTATCGAATTGCGACCGAGACTGCTGATCCGCGCCACACTCTCGCCCTCACTTTCACTCGAGAGGCTGCGGGAGAACTTCGTCGTCGCCTTCGCCAGAGCGGGCTTGGGCAACGAATCGAAGCCGGGACCTTTCACTCGGTTGCACTCGGTCTGCTTCGACAGCGTTGGTCCGACCTTGGGAAACGCTTTCCAACTATTGCCGATGACCGCCATCGTCTACTCTCCGCAGCGCTCAATTTGCCGAAAGAACAACTTGACGACATCGTCAACGAATTGTCATGGGCAAGTGCTCGCGGAATCACCGCCGACACATACTCCACAGTGGCTCGATCTCGACGTCAGCAGCCTTCAAAGGCCGCTCGGATCACCGAAGCAATGGCCGCATATGAACGCGAAAAGTCCGCACGCGGCGTATTTGACCTCGACGACCTACTCGTTCGGTGCGCCATCGAACTCGAACGCGACACAGCATTTGCAGCGGCAATTCAATGGCGATTCCGGCACATCCATGTTGATGAGGCGCAAGACCTCACGCCAATCCAGCAACGCTTGCTCACCGCCCTAAGATCGCCAGACACCGATGACCTCTACATCGTTGGTGATCCGGCCCAGTCGATTTATGGTTTCAATGGCAGCGATCCAGACGTACTCGTCCATGTCTCCGATCGATTCCCTGGTGTCGAAGTCATCAAATTGCCGGTCAACCATCGTTGCACGCCACAAATCGTCTCCACAGGAGTTCACATCCTCGGACACGCCGATCTCTCAGCTGATCTTCAATCGAGCAGGCCAGACGGATCGCTCCCCAGTCTGACGGCCTTCTCCGATGAAGACGCCGAGGCACGGGGAATTGCGGATGCAATAGTTCGAACTGGCGATCACGCCGTCCGCAATGGCCAAGTGGCGGTCCTTGGGCGAACGCATCAGCATTGTGCCCGAATAGAGCAAGCCCTCCAACACGCTGGCATCGAGGTTCGTGCACGCGGGTTTCGGGGCGACTCATCAGGGAGACGGGCACTCGATCAGGCGAAGCGTCTCACATCGTCGGTTGCGCTGCGAGCGTGGGCGCATGACATCCTCGACGGTGACGAAGTATCTCCTGCTCAACTTGAAGCAGCCCAGCCAAGTGGCACAGTGTCGGCCCAGCAAGTCGCCTCAGTTGCACTCGAACATCTTCGTGAACACCCCGACGGGAATGGCACCAGCTTTGCGTCGTGGATCACCACTGCTGACCCCTTTGGATTCCAGCAAAAAGGTGGGGTGGAAGTGCTCACCTTCCATGCGGCGAAAGGGCGCGAATGGGACCACGTTTGGATCGCAGCGGTCGAGACTGGGTCGGTTCCTCATCGAAGCGCAACAACAAGAGAAGAGTCCCTTGAGGAAGCAAGATTGCTCTATGTCGCGATCACTCGAGCGACTTCTGAGTGCCACCTGTCGTTTGCTGAGCGGCGTGGTGGTTACCGCCGCAACATAAGTCCATTTATTGCAGAACTCGACCTCACTCGGCCCAGTACTTCTGGGCCGCCGGAAGATCTCTCCCAAGCGATACGACGTGCTGGCGAATCGACGAGCCGAACGTCCCTTGAACGTTTGAAGGAATGGCGAGCAACTACCGCCCAACGATCGGGAATCCTTCCGGAAGAACTATGCAGTGACCGCGTCCTACGGCAGATTGCTGAACAACCGCCTCAGGATGCAGAGCAACTTGACAAACTGACAGGTTGGGGACGACTCACCTCAGCTCGACTGTTCGATGATCTGCAATCCGCCCTTGGCAATCAGTCCTAACCTAAGCAGTTGCGCAGTTATTTGAGATCAACCAGCACCGGAGCATGATCGCTCGGGGATGGTCCTTTTCGTGCATTGCGATCGACCACAACGAACTCACTGCGTTCAACCATCGAGCGCGAGCCCAAGATGAGGTCGATCCGGAGTCCACGACCCATGTGAAAGTCTCCTGATCGGTAGTCCCACCAAGAGAACAAGCGCTCTTCGCTGTGGTGGTGACGGAAGAGGTCCGAGAGCCCCCACTCCTCAAGTGATCGAAGGCGGGCTCGTTCTGCGTCAGTCACATGGGTTGACATTGCGAGCTTCTCCGGATCGTGCACATCAGCATCGGTTGGTGCAATGTTGAAGTCACCTGTGACAATCACGTCGCTGTCAGATGAGGTATCGATTGCGAGATGTTGCTGAAGCCGATCAAGCCACGACAATTTGTATTCGTAGTGAGGATCGTCGATTGCACGTCCGTTCGGCACATAGACAGATGACACTCTGATATCGGCGCAGGTTGCGGTGATGATTCGGGCATCGGGGTCCGGCTCAATGTCGCCTGCAAAATTTGTGACGACGTCTGACAGTCCCACTTTTGAGATGATCGCAACTCCATTCCAGCGACCTTGCCCATAGTGAACAGACTCATAACCCATTGCTTCAAAATGAAGACCAGGGAACGCGTCATCTGCCATCTTCGTTTCTTGAAGACAGAGCACGTCCGGTTGCACATCCTCGATCCATTCGGTCACCCGTTCAAGACGGGCTTTTAAGGAGTTGACGTTCCACGTGGCGAGTCGAATCATGCCCTCTCAGCCTGACGGGTCCGAGACGCTGTTGCAACCTTTTTCTGTGCGGTCTGTTTCACCGGCGCTTTCTTTGCCGGTGATTTCTTTGCTAGCGCTTTCTTTGCTGGCGCTTTCTTCGCCGGTGATTTCTTTGCTAGCGCTTTCTTTGCCGGTGATTTCTTTGCAGATGATTTCTTCAGCTCTTCCATTGGAGCTGTCGCCGGTTGTTGAGCTGCCGTCTTTTTGGCTGCTGCCTTTTTGGTCGCCGCTGACGCGACTGTGTCTTTTTTAGCAGTTGGCTTCGCGGCCGATGCGGCCTTCGAAGACGTTTTCTTTCCGACCGACTTCTTCGTTGCTGCAACTCGGCGAGGGTGCGTCGCAGACGTTGTTCGGCGCTTTTCGTCAGGTTGTTCCCCTGATATCCCCGCTACTGCAGTGGGAGAGACAGCATCAAATGCGCCGTCAATGCTCCTTCGTTCAGCCACAAATCCCACGATGGTGACACCCACTTCTTCACCTATCTTCACCTGAGCGCGAGCGCTCTTCGGCGGAGGATCTGCCATCAGACGAAGTGACACATACACGCTGACGTCACCGACCCTTACATATGCACCGTGTGAGGCGAAACGCTCAACTTGGCCGACACGACGAGTGCCGACGGGAGATGTTTCAACAAAATCAAGGAAAGGCATCAACTCGTTGACAGGATCTCCACCTTTTGGTGCAACACCTTCAGCCTTCACTTTCGCCGCAGAGTTGTTCGACCGTTTAGCGGCACCGGGAGGCGGGCTTGTAGGCACCGGCATTGGCTGACTCGCTTGCTTACTCGCCGTTCGCCTCGATGATGTTGCTGGCGTGGTAGCCGATGATTTCTTCGTCGCTTTTCGCGAGACCGGACCCCGTACGGGAGTTCGAGCCACGAATACCCAGCCAACATGCGGTACTGGTTTTCCACCAACAAGTCGTCCCTCATCAAAGAGCCATTCGTAATCACCATGAAATTCCTGAAAGGAATCGTTTGAGAGCACTGACGCATCTGCCCGATCGGCGATGGTGAGCACGAATGCATCTCCCCGACCGATTGCCCCCGCAGGTGGCGCCACTAGCTCGTTGTTCGCAATTGCCTCCTCAAATTCGCTCTTCTCCGATGGGTCGATCCGGTGACCAAATGTCGCGTCGACGACGACCGTGATCATCGAGTCGGGATGATCAGCCATAAATGTGGTGACCGCCTCTTGAAGCTGCTCAAGACTCGGGCGCGATCGGCCCTCGGTAGCAATATTTGATCCGTCAACCACGTAGTGGGCTGCCGATGTAGTTGTCATGTGAATCCTCTTCATCCCGAGTCATTCGGGTCAGTAGCGGGTGCATCCCGCAAGCGCCTTCATGAAGACCCTCCGTGATTGCCCTGTGAGGACATTCATCGGGAGCGGACTACACCGCAACGCTTAGACCATCGTAGAGTCAGGTTTGTCCATCCCCTCGTTTTCCTCGGAGGCTTCATGTCAGATCGATCATTCGACGCAGTGTTTTGGGACTTCGGTGGAGTCGTTACCACCAGTCCATTTGAGGCGTTCAACGCCTACGAGGAATCCCACAACATCCCCAAGGACTTCATTCGGGGGGTCAACACTCATAACCCTGATACCAACGCGTGGGCCCAGATTGAGCGACAGGAGGTTTCGGCAGAGGTATTCAACGATTTGTTTGCAACTGAGTCGGAAGCCCTTGGACACAGAGTCCCCGGTGCGGATGTGCTCGGTTGTCTGTATGGCAACGTCCGACCCGAGATGGTGACGGCACTCAACACCATTCACGACAGCGGATACATCCAAGCCTGTCTCACCAACAACGTGAACCGTTCCGTTGAAGAACGATCGGACGTCTCAGCCGCAATGACCATCTTTGATCATGTCATCGAGTCATCAAAGGTCGGAATTCGCAAGCCTGAGCCAGGTTTTTACACACTTGCGTGTACAACCGCCGGAGTGCAGCCCGAGCGAGTCATCTTCTTGGATGACCTTGGGATCAATCTCAAGCCTGCTCGGGCAATGGGTATGTCAACGATCAAAGTTGTTTCTGCTGACCAAGCACTCGGCGAACTCGAAGGACTGCTCGGATTGTCACTGCGCTGAGCACACGAGTTCTCAGCAGTGGCTAAAAACTGCCTTCGCTGACACGGTCAATCCGCTGTAACAAAATGAGATCTTCATGTAGTTCCATCCAAATGTCGTGGAATGACTCGCACATCACCCCTGTGAACCGATTCACTTCTCCGTTGTTGATTGCTGCCAATGCATCATGTAGTCGTCGCTCGTACATGCCAAGACGCAACTTCACCGATGACATCGAGGTCAACACGGATTCAGCGTCGCTGAGAAATTTCACCAACCGTTCGATGCACTGCGTGTCATATTCGGCGTCATCATGAACGTTCGGCTCGCCATTTCGCACCTGCCAATCGGTACAAATCTGCTTGAACTCGACGTTTAGTTCAAGGAACTCCTCGTAAGGGCTTCTTAGCGCTTGTAACGGTTCTGCAGTCGCAATGTGCTCATCAATTCGAGACCGGCCAGATGGTGCAAGCATGTATATCTTGCGAGCCTCGATGTAGTTCACCTGCTGATCGGCAACAAGTACATCCAAGACCGTTGCAAGGTCTGCGCCAGTGCTGTGTCGAAGCCCATCAAGAGTTGAGAATCCACGCATGCGTAACACTCGCAACACGTGAAGTTCAGAGGTCAACTCCGGATCTGATTCGGCATCGACTTCTGCGAGAAATGACTTGCCCTCCTGAGATGAAGGCGAAACCTCCGCCGGGAAAAACTCAACCGTTCCGCCGATGTCGACTAAACCTGACGCCAGCACAGCTTGCGCGGACGCCAGACGAGCAACCGGCACCCTAAATGGCGAGCAACTCAACGATGTGCACCCCGCAGCAATAAAGAATGAGATCGATGTCGGATCGCCGGCATGCTCTCCGCATACTCCGACCTTGATGGAGGGTTGTTGTTCGCGCGCGTCTGCGATCGCTCGAGCGATGAGCATTCCCACTCCGGCTTCGTCAATCACCTCAAATGGATTGTGGCCAAGAATTCCAATCTCTCGATACCGAGGAAGCAATCGCGCCTCAACATCATCACGGCTCAGTCCAAATGTCATCTGAGTAAGGTCGTTTGTTCCAAACGAAAGGAAATCTGCATCTTGTGCAATCTCGCCGGCGAGAAGCGCAGCCCGAGGTGTCTCGACCATCGCTCCGATCGACACCACGCCTTCAAGCGCTCCATCGGTATCGACATCGTTCATCGCGTTCAACACCCATTGCCGCGCTGCCCGGAACTCTGAGGCATCACTAATGAGCGGAATCATGATTTCCAACTGAGGTCGCACACCTGTTTCCATGATTGAAATAGTTGCTCGACACAACGAACGAACCTGCGCCTCGTACAGCCCCGGCCGGACCGCTCCTAGTCGCACGCCTCGAGTTCCAAGCATCGGATTGACCTCGCGAAGACTCAGCACCGCGTTCAGCAGTTCCACTTCATCGGCGTCAAGCTCTCCAGTTCCGCGACGCGCCAATAATTCATCAGCCGATGGCAAGAACTCGTGCAACGGAGGATCGAGCAATCGAACAGTCACAGGCCGTTCACGCATCACCTCAAGAAGAGCAACAAAGTCAGCCTCTTGGACTTCCTCAAGTTGGTGCAGGAGTTGCTGTTGAACACTCTTTTCATCGCTCAAAATAAATGAACGCATAATGTGCAGTCGATCATCAGCAAGGAACATGTGCTCCGTTCGACATAAGCCAATTCCTGTTGCACCGTGTTCGACCGATCGTCGAGCATCACTAGCTGCGTCAGCGTTCGCTCGGATCGATGCGACCCCCGCTGAAGCCAGGTCAGCCCACTCGAGCAACGTCCATAACTCAGCGGGAACCTGTTGTTGATCGGTGTCTAACGCGCCGGCGTAGATCTTTCCTGAGCGACCATCGATCGAGATGGAATCTCCTTCAGATAACTCGAGTTGGCCGATGGTCACCGATGAGCCATTGACATCAACGTCAGCGGATCCGACAACAGCTGGAATTCCCCATCCGCGAGCAACCACTGCTGCATGGCTCGACATCCCACCATGCATCGTGACGATGCCGGCTGCAGCCTGCATTCCAAGGACATCATCTGGTGTGGTTACCGGTCTAACGAGAATAACCGAATGCCCTTGGTCAGACCGCTCAAGCGCCATCGCTGCAGACGTCACGATCTCGCCCGAGGCCGCACCTGGAGAAGCACCGATTCCTAATCCGATCGGTGACTCAGACATACCCTCCATCTTGGGATGGAGCAGTTCGTCGATAAGTTCGGTCGACACCGCCCGCAAGAGATCGATGACCTCGACTTCTGACCGGAGTGCACTGACCGCACGCACGCGCTCAATGAGTTCCCGTCGAGTGGTGACGAACTGTTGAGTTATCGCCGGACCCCTTCACGCATGGTGAAACGCTAGCCCTGTTGCGACGTTGAGGGCTCCCCGGGCTCGCTTACAGTCCAGTAAAGACTGCATCCATCAAATCTGCGAGCTCTTGGTCGTGCACCGTCTTTGATCCGGTTGCCGGGCTTCCTGATTCGTGACGGGCGACATGACGGAAGTCGTACCCGCGCTCTTTCACGCGCCAGAAGCGGTGTTCAATGAACTTCCACGCACCCATGTTTTCGGGTTCTTCCTGCAACCAAACAACCTCTCGAGCGTTCGGATAGAACTCGAGCACTCCGAACATTTGCTCGGTTGGGAGCGGGTACAGCTGCTCGACGCGCACAACTGCAACTGGCGACTCGCGTTGATCTCGTTCGGCCATTGCGTCCCACGCAACTTTGCCTGAACAGAACACGATGCGTTGCACTGCGTTCCGATCGGTCACGTACGGATCATCGATGACCTCTTTGAATGATCCTGACGTCAGTTCATCAATATGCGAACGAGTTTGCCGCATTCGCAATCCTTGCTTCGGCGTGAAAATCACGAGTGGTGTTTGCCGCACACTGTGCACCTGACGACGAAGTAAGTGGAAGTACTGCGATGCGGTGGTGGCATTACACAACTGGATGTTGTCCTCGGCAGCAAGAATCAAGAACCGCTCGATTCGGGCTGACGAGTGTTCAGGGCCCTGGCCTTCATATCCATGCGGCAACAACAGCACGAGGCCGTTGTGCTGCCCCCATTTATCTTCTGCGGCAACCAGGTATTGGTCAATCACAATCTGGGCGCCGTTGATGAAGTCACCGAACTGGGCTTCCCACATGACAAGAGCCGATGGGTTCGCCTGCGCGTAGCCATATTCGTAACCAAGAGCTGCATATTCACTCAACAGCGAGTCGTATACCCAGAACTTCGTTGCGTCATCGGTCAATGTGTCAAGCGGGACCCATTGATCGCCGGTCTCGTAATCGACGAGCGAGGCGTGGCGTTGGCTAAAGGTTCCTCGGCGCGAATCCTCACCCGCAAGGCGCACAGAATGTCCCTCAAGAAGAAGCGACCCGACAGCGAGCGCCTCACCTGTGGCCCAATCAATCTCGCCTGACTCGTCGAACATCTTTTGGCGACTTTCGAACTGCTTGGCAAGTTTGGGATGTGGAGTGAAACCTTCTGGGTACTCGGTAAGACGGCTAAATACGCGGTCTAGCACCGGACGGTCAACACCAGTTGAAATCGGAGGAAGTACCCCAATTGGCTTCGGCGGAGGCGGCGCCTTGAACGGCTCGGCTGCCCTTGAACGAGTGGCATCAAGGGCAACCTGCAACTTCGACTGGAAGTCAGTGAGCGCCTGCTCTGCTTCATCAACGCCGATATCGCCTCGGGTCACGAGAGTTTCGACGTACAGTTTGCGGACACTGCGGCGCTCAGCAATCGCCCGGTACATGAGCGGCTGGGTGTAGCTCGGATCGTCGCCCTCGTTGTGTCCGTGCCGTCGGTAGCAGACCATGTCAATCACGACATCTTTATGGAATGTCTGCCGGTAATCCCATGCAAGTTGAGCGACTCGGGCACAGGCCTCTGGGTCATCACCGTTGACATGGAAAATTGGAGCCTGAATCGACTTCGCAACATCAGAGCAATACACCGATGAGCGAGCGAACTGCGGTGCGGTTGTAAACCCAATCTGGTTGTTGATGATGAGATGAATCGTTCCACCAACGCGGTACCCACTGATATCGCTCATCGTCAAACATTCAGCGACGATCCCCTGCCCAGCAAATGCAGCGTCACCGTGCACAAGGATCGGAAGAACCGAATACGACAACGGCGGCTCGATTCGGTCTTGACGTGATCGGGCGATGCCCATCACGATCGGATTCACTGTCTCAAGATGACTTGGGTTTGCTGCGAGTTCGATTTCTATCTGCGAGCCCGTTGGGCTCACATATTTGCCGATTGCCCCAAGGTGATATTTGACATCGCCCGACCCCTGGACAGTTTTGGGATCAACGTGCCCTTCGAACTCGGCAAAAATTGCTTCGTGGCTCTTACCCATGATGTTGGCAAGCACGTTGAGGCGACCGCGGTGTGCCATACCGATGACCGCGCCGTCGAGATTGTCATCTGCAGCGTTTGACAAGATGGTGTCAAGAATTGGAATCGCGCTCTCAGCCCCCTCGATACCAAATCGTTTTGTGCCGACGTATTTGGTCGCAAGAAACCGTTCGAACGCTTCAGCCGCGTTGAGGCGCTCAAGAATTCGAAGTTTCTCGTCCTGACTGAAGTCGGTTTGTGGGCCCTCAAGGCGGGCCTGCATCCATTGCTGCTCTTCGGTGCTTTGGATGTGCATGTACTCGACACCAATTTTTCGGCAATATGCATCACGCAATACTCCGAGCAGGTCACCGAGGCGCATTTTGGGTTTTCCGCCCACCTGGTCCGTTAAAAACTCTCGGTCGAGATCCCAAATGGTCAGCCCATACGTCGCTGGATCAAGTTCTTTTGGTGTTCGCGGTTCTTGCCACTTCAGTGGGTCAAGATCGGCCATCAGGTGGCCTCTCACCCTATGCACACGGGTGATCTTTGCGACGGCCATCTGCTTGGCCAGCATTGCCTCTTCGCGGTCGATCGGGTTCGCATCGATCTCCCACTCAACAGCCTCGTACGGGATCTCGAGGGCGTGGAAGATGTCGACGTAGAAGTTGTGCTGTCCGAGCAACAACTCATGCACACGCTTAAGAAACAGACCTGATTCGGCGCCCTGAATGATGCGATGGTCATAGGTACTGGTCACGGTGACAACCTTGGAGATACCGAGCGACGACAGGTTCGTTCGGTCAGCACCTTCAAATTCGGCTGGATAGTCAATATTGCCGACGCCGACAATCACACCTTGCCCGGGCATCAATCTAGGAACAGATTGAACAGTCCCGATCGTGCCTGGGTTAGTCAACGTGATGTTCGCACCCTGGAAGTCGTCGACGGTGAGTTTGTTGTTGCGGACCTTGCGGATGATCTCGTCATAGGCGGCGAGGAAACCAGCAAACGACATTGTGTCGGCGTCTCTCAGCACCGGAACAAGAAGCGTCCGAGTGCCGTCGCCCTTATCGACGTCAACAGCCAAACCCATGTTCACCGACGCGCCAGTGATAAGACGAGGTTTCCCATCTGAGCCCTCGACAAAACCATTGCGCATATTCGGAACAGCGTCAGCAATTGAACGAACAATCGCATAAGCAATGAGATGGGTGAAACTGACTTTGGCCTGACCGGTGCGCTCTCGGTATGAATTAATGGCCTTGCGGTTGACTTCAAGAAGTTTTGCCGGCACGTTTCGGAAGCTCGTTGCCGTCGGCACAGAAAGGCTGTTTTCCATGTTCTCGACGATTCGAGCCGCAACGCCACGAATTGGAGTTCCTAATTCTGCCGCTACGTCATTGTCAGATTGTGTCGCAGGGGCAGCAGCGGTTGCCGGCTGACGTGGAGCGGGACTCGGCGCAGCAGGGGCTACCGAAACAGGTGCCGGAGAAGGCGAAGTTGCCGTTACCGCGCTGCTCGTCCCACTTGCCGATTCCCCGTTCTGGCGGTAGTCGGAGAAGAACTCTTTCCACGACTCGCCGACTGAGTCGGGGTCTGCGCAAAAGCGCTCGTACATTTCCTCAACGAGCCAGGAATTGGCTCCGAATGCTGCTGGTTCAGGCACACTCGTAGCGTAGTGGTGCGGAGTCACTCTGCGGGATCTTGACTCCGCAGTTCCGCAATTCGTTGTGCCAACAGCTCCGACGCAGTTCGGCCGTTTGAGATCACAACGTCGTCCGCCGCAGCAAGAAACAGCGGCATGGACATCCGGGCTCGCTGAGCAGCTTCTCCGATCGGATTCACGACACGGTGTGTTGTAGCTGGCAAATAACCATCGGTTGCAAGGTCAAGCATCTCGCCACAATTCACCGCAATTGAACCTGGGTCGCACGGAACGGCGTACCACTCGCCGTCGGTACCAAGTAGTTCAAGCCCAGTCTCGTTACTTGCAGGAAGCACTGTTAACAGGTTGATGTCTTCGTGGGCTGCTGCTCGCACGGCGCCTTCGGGCGCGTCGCCTTCAAGAGGTGGGTATCGCAGAATGCGAAGGAGCGTCCGCGAATTGCCAGTCAGCATCTCAGCAACGGGCCGCGACAGCCGTCCTGCAACCTCTTCAGGAATGTTCTGATCAATCCAGCCCAGCAGAGTCGACGCAACCTCGGACGCGATATCGCGGTAGCGCATCGCATCCTCGGAGACCTCTTTGGGGTACTTCTCGCTCCAGGGGTACACGTGAAAAAACTCTTTGAGGTCGCGAACCGATCGTCCCTTGGCGGTCTCAGCAATTTTTGGCGGGAAATATCCTTCCTGGTTGTCCGGGCCAACCGTGTACGCCTCAGCAGCACCACTCACAAAAAATTCTTCCCACTCGGCGTACAAGCTTTGAACCAACTCCCACGGAAGTGGATGGTTTGTCACCACCGCAAACCCGGTTGTCCGGAGGCTTTCGGTAAAGCGCGCAGGGGCATCCGGTGCAGTGAAGTCGACGACATCTGGGGTCATGACAACAGCGTATTACTCTGCAACGTCGTTGTCACTGGGTAACGGGGTGCAAACCTGCGAACGGGTTTATCCATCTGTGACCGACCCCAATAAGAACGGTGGCGTTAGCCTCAACAAGGCATGGCACACGAGTTCATTTACACCTGCTACAAGCTTGCCCGTCACTATCCGCCAGATCGGACTGTTCTCGAGAACATCTCACTGTCGTTTTACCCGGGCGCGAAAATCGGCGTTATCGGCTCGAATGGTTCAGGTAAGTCAAGTTTGCTGCGCATCATGGCGGGTCTCGACGACGGATACTCGGGGGATGCACGTCTTACTCCCGGATTCACCGTTGGCTACCTTGCCCAAGAACCAGAACTAGACCCCAACAAAGATGTCCGTGGAAATGTCATGGATGGCGTCGCTGAAGTGCAATCGCTCATTGACCGCTATAACGCGGTGATGGCGAAATGGGCTGATCCCGATGCCGACTACGACAAGATCGGAAAAGAACAGGCCGAACTTGAAGACAAGATCGCAGCCGCGGATGCCTGGAGCCTCGACCGCAACGTTGAGATTGCGATGGACGCGCTGCGTTGCCCCCCAGATGACGCTGACGTCACCACGCTGTCGGGTGGTGAACGTCGCCGTGTTGCACTCTGTCGACTGCTACTTAGCCGACCCGATCTCCTACTACTCGACGAACCGACCAACCACCTCGACGCTGAGAGCGTGTACTGGCTTGAGCGATTCCTCCAGGACTACAACGGCACTGTCGTTGCTATCACTCACGATCGATACTTCCTCGACAATGTGGCTCAGTGGATTCTTGAACTCGACCGCGGCCGCGGCATCCCATTTGAGGGCAACTACTCGAGTTGGCTTGAGCAAAAGCAGGCTCGTCTTGCGCAAGAAGAGAAGTCGAACGATGCTCGCCGCCGAACGCTTGAACGAGAACTCGATTGGGTTCGCATGGCACCGAAAGCTCGTCAGGCCAAAGGCAAGGCACGTCTCGCCGCGTATGAAAAGTTGCATGCCGAGGCCGAAGCAGATCGCGACACCTCCAACCGTCTCGAAATTGCGATTCCGCCTGGTCAGCGTCTCGGCGACACTGTGATTGAAGTCAACGGACTCTCCAAAGGGTTTGGCGAACGACTGCTCATTGAGGACCTTTCGTTCTCGCTTCCACCAGCCGGAATTGTCGGCATCATCGGACCCAATGGTGCAGGTAAAACCACGCTTTTTAGAATGCTCTCCGGACTCGAAACTCCTGATAGCGGCGAGATCACAATTGGTTCAACTGTGCAGATGAGCTACGTCGATCAGAACCGTGATGATCTCGATGCTGAAAAAACTGTCTACGAAGAAATCACCGGCGGTGATGACCACGTCATCGTGGGCAATCGTGAAATTCACGGCCGCGCCTATGTAGCCAGCTTCAACTTCAAAGGCACGGATCAGCAGAAGCCGGTCGGAAAGTTGTCAGGAGGTGAACGCAACCGTGTTCACCTCGCCAAACTCTTGAAGTCTGGGGGCAACGTACTGCTTCTCGACGAACCAACGAATGACCTTGATGTCGACACCCTTCGGGCCCTCGAAACCGGACTTGAATCGTTCCCGGGCTGTGCCGTTGTCATTTCTCACGACCGTTGGTTCCTCGACCGTATTGCTACTCACGTTCTCGCCTTCGAAGGCGAGAGCCAGGTGCGTTGGTTTGAAGGAAACTTCTCGGAGTACGAAGAATTCCGTCGCAAAGAATTCGGAGTTGCGGCCGATCAACCACACCGAATCAAATACAAGAAACTTGCGTGATGCCAGCACCCGCTGTTGAAAGCGATCAGGACCTTGCAACGCGTCTTGCGGTTGAAGCTGGCCAACTACTCGTGCGAATCCGCGCGCAGTTGTTCGCTCAGGGCCTGAACCATTGGTCGGTGAAAGATGCCGGTGATGACGCCGCTCAAACCTTCTTGATGAACGAACTTCGGTCGCTTCGACCGGACGACGCAGTGCTATCCGAAGAGGGCCGTGAGGACCCTCGCCGCTTCGCAGGTGGTCGTGTCTGGATCGTCGATCCGCTTGATGGCACCCGCGAGTTCGCTGAACGGGATCGGGTTGACTGGGCTGTCCATATCGCTCTATGGGAGGACGACCATTTCGTTGCCAGCGCAGTGTCACTTCCGGCACTCGACCAGGTGTTCGCGATGGACCCACCGCCGACGATGCCAGATATTGCGCGTCCCCGCCCGATTCTCATCACCTCTCGAAACCAAGCGCCGCCATCCGCACACTGGGTTGCTCGTGGGCTTGACTGTGATGCCCTTCGGCTTGGATCGGCCGGAGCTAAAACTATGGCTGTTGTCACCGGCACCGCAGATATTTATGTACACGACGGCGGGATGTACCAGTGGGATTCAGCAGCACCGGCAGCGGTCGCATTGGCAGCAGGGTTTCACGTGAGCCGCATTGATGGCAGTCCAATTGTGTACAACGCTCGGGACGCTTGGCTTCCCGACCTGCTCGTGTGCCGACCCGAACTCGCAGACCCCGTTCTGCGAGCCTTGTGGGGATGACCGCACCAGATCTTCCTGCATCAGACGACCTTCGGGCGATTCGCTACCGCTATGACGGGCCAGTGGCGGTAGTTGAACTTCATCGTCCGCATCGTGCGAATGCTTGGAACGGCACCATGCACAGCGAGCTACTCGCAGTCATGCGAAATATCGAACGCAGTGATGATGTTCGAGCGGTTGTCATCACCGGAACTCCTCCAACATTTTCCGTTGGCGGTGATTCGCAAGCTCTGGGCGATCACGCCGAACGCGGTTCTTATGACACAGGACTGCCGAGAGACACCACTCGACCTGGGGGCGCTCTTCGGGCGGAATTCGATGAGGACCTCTCCTGGATGTTTGGGTATCGCCTGCCAATAATTGCTGCGGTGAATGGAGCGGTAGCTGGAGTGAGTTTTGCTCTCGCATGCTTTTGCGATCTGCGCTTCGGATCGGCACCAGCAAAAATAACTACAGCGGCACCGAAGTTGGGATTACCAGCGGAGTACGGGCTGTCGTGGACCCTTCCTCGACTCATCGGCACCACACGTGCCGCAGACCTTTTACTCTCTGGCCGGGTTGTCACAGTTGCCGACACTGCTGACTGGGGACTCTGGAACGACGTACTCCCCGATGGCGAATCGACGCTGTCGGCTGCAATCGCCTACGGCCATCTCCTCGCGTCGACAACCGGCCGTCAAGCAGTTGCAAACGCCAAGCGTCAACTCCACGAGGACATGTTGAGAGGAAACCCTGCAGCCTCGGTTGCGGAGTCAAAAGACCTACTCGATGTCGCCATGGGAACTGCCGAATATCGAGAGGGCATCGCAGCATTTGTCGAACGGCGGCCACCAAATTTCTGAGTGATCAAACTCAGCTCCGAACAAAGTTGTGAGCACAAGGTGACCAGTTGCCACAGAGTCGGCAGAATGACGTAGGTGACCGTCACCGACGACCATTCCCCCACCGCATCCAATCAACCGACCTCGCCAGATTGCGAGTGGGCAGCCTTCACCGAGGATGCGCCCTGGGTGCTACGCGAAGATTCGCTTTCGTGGGCAAGAGGTCTCGAAGTCGTTCGAGACCATGCAAAGGCTGAAGTCCCGAAGCTGACTCGTCCAGGCAAAGTTCCTCACCTTGGACGAATGTTTGTTGTCGTCGGTCGAATCGGATGGGCAGTCGGTAACTGGTGGGTTCGCAAACGCCTAGGACGATTTGCTTCGACAGAGTCGTCACGTGCCGACCTATCTCAACGCCTTCGAGGCGCGATCGAGTCGCTGGGGGCGACGTACATCAAGTTGGCGCAGATCATTTCGTCTGGAGAGGGCTTGTTCCCGTCGGAACTTGTTGACGAATTCAAAAAGTGTCGTGACCAAGTTCCTGCTGAGGACTTTGATGTTGTCAAGCAAACAATCGAACGCGACCTCGGACGGCCGATCACCGAGGTGTTTTCCTCAATTGACTCAACTGCGCTTGCAGCAGCGTCGATCGCTCAAGTTCACCGAGCAACACTGCTTGATGGAACCGAGGTCGTCATCAAGGTGCAACGACCTGATGTCGCACGACTTGTCCGAACTGATTTGAAAGTGATGGCTTGGCTTGCCCCACATCTCGTTGGCCGCATCCCCGTTGCAGCGCTCGCAAACCCGCCGGCACTCGTTGAACTGTTCGCAGAAACAATTGTCGAAGAACTCGATTTCCGTCTTGAAGCCTCCAACATGGTTGATGTTTCGAAAGTTCTTCACGACCTCGGGCAGAAGCGGTACGTCGTTCCTCGACCACATCCGCAACTTGTGACGACGAGGACGCTCGTCATGCAGCGAATGGATGGCTTCAATTTTGACGACGTGTCCGGGATGCAGGATGCCGGCATTGACACCGAGGACGTGATCAGAACCGGCATGGTTGCCTTCATGGAAGGTGCACTCATTCACGGAATCTTCCACGGCGACCTGCATGGTGGCAACCTTTTTGTGCTTCCGGACGGCCGGACAGCACTTCTCGATTTCGGTATTACCGCCCGGCTCGATGACGACCGGCGGCGGGCGTTCCTGCGACTCATGATGACCGCCACCACGAATGATCTTGTAGGTCAGATGGCGGCACTTCGCGATCTTGGAGCGCTCCCCCATGACACCGATCTCGAAGCAGTCATTCACGACCTTCGACTTGACGAGGCTCCGATCGACCCCACGACGCTCTCGGGCGAAGAAATGGTGGCCGAAGTTCAACGTGTCGTGAAGGCACTTCTTTCCTACGGTGCCCGACTGCCAAAAGAGCTGATGCTGTACGTCAAGAACATGGTCTTTCTTGATGGGGCAATCGCTCGGCTAGCGCCCGACCTTGACCTCCTGGCTGAAGTCGCCAACATTTCAATGATGTTCGCCCAGCGCCATGGGGAGCGACTGATGACTGAAATCGGAATTGATGCCGCACGAATGCAAATCAATCTCGACAGTGTGAAGGCTGGATTCGGCGTCGACCTCTCAACTGACCGACTCACCTATCGCGAGTTACAAGAACGCCGGGAACTCATTCAAAAGCGAATGCGCTCTCACGTTGAACGCAACCGTCGCTGAAGAAACGTCTAGTTTCGTCACGTGCGAATACTTATTGCTCGCTGTTCGGTTGATTACGCAGGCCGGCTGTCGGCCCATCTACCTGAAGCTGTTCGACTCATCATGGTGAAAGCTGATGGGTGCGTCGCTATCCATGCCGATGGCGGTGCGTACAAACCGTTGAACTGGATGAATTCTCCGAACACGCTCAGCGACAACGGCGACCAGTGGATAGTGACAAACCCAAAGGGTGAGACGCTCACCATCAATCTCCTTGAAGTCTTTGAGGAGCTGTCCCACGAATTTGGCGAGGATCCAGGTCTCAAAAAAGACGGTGTTGAAGCGCATCTTCAAGAACTTCTCGCCGCCTCGCCGGAGGTGATGGAAGATGGATTACGTCTGGTTCGTAGGGAGTACCCAACGGCGATCGGACCAGTCGATCTGGTCTGCCGGGATGCCGATAACAGCGTTGTTGCAATTGAAGTGAAGCGTCGAGGAGAGATCGATGGTGTTGAACAGCTCAGTCGATACATCGACCGTCTCCATCTCGACTCCTCGTTGGGTGCGGTGCGAGGCATGTTTGTCGCCCAAGTGATTAAGCCGCAGGCGCGAGTGCTTGCTGAGTCGCGTGGATTCAGGTGTGTAGAGGTCGATTACGACGCTCTCCGCGGCCTTGCACCCGATGAGCTTCGATTGTTCTGAATATCGCGTGCCGTCACTCCATTTCCACCCGGCAGTATCGTGCAGGCTATGAAGCCGATCAGCGGCGTCGCACAGCACTACCCGTGGGGCACCTACGAGGCGATCCCGCGCTTTCTTGGTCTTGAGCCAGATGGAAAACCTTGGGCAGAGTACTGGCTAGGAACCCACCCAAATGGTCCTGCAACGACCGAAGACGGTTCCCCACTCTCATCGCTAACTGGCGAACTTTCGTACCTCCTGAAATTGCTGTCAGCTCAACAGCCGCTCTCGCTGCAAACACACCCAAATCGCAAGCAAGCCCAGCAGGGCTTCGGGCTTGGCAAGTTCGCCGACCCAAATCCAAAGCCGGAGCTGCTCTGCGCAATAACCGAGTTCACCGCACTGTGTGGCTTTCGACCAATCGCCGACAATGTCGTATTGTTGACCGAACTTGGACTCGACAACGTTGCACAGCAGCTGGTTGAAGAAGGTCTACGACATCTGGTTACCGGTCTCTACCACCGGATCATCGACAGCCAGCCAATCGTGAGTGCCTGCGAGAAAAGCGACCTTCGCGAGGCACAGTTGATTACCAAGTTGCACGCGATGTACCCCGATGACCCGAGCGTTGCGGTGTCCCTATTGCTCAACCTCGTCACCTTGCAACCCGGCCAGGCCCTTCGGCTCGATGCCGGAAATCTGCACGCGTACGTCTCAGGCACCGGAATAGAACTCATGGCGGCGAGCGACAATGTCGTGCGTGGTGGTCTCACGAACAAACCCGTCGACGTCGATCTGCTGCTCGAGATCATCGACACCAACGCTCTTCATGATCCGGTCTTGCCGGCCGGTCAATCGTACGAATTACCCGATGTCGGGGTCACGCTGCGCCGAGTCAATATTGGTGACGAAGTTGTCACCGATATCTACTCGCTCTCGATCAGAGATGACGGCGTATGTTGCTACACGCCTCCAGGAGAGACGATTGATTCACGTGTTGGCTCCTGGGTGGTGGTGAGTGCTCAGTAAACGACGACGACCAGGCGGTCTATCTGATTACAGTGCCGCGTGCATCGCGTTGGTACCCGCGATGAGCGCTGCTTCTTCAGCCTCGGTCAAGACTGCAAACGCTGGTTCGAGCATCTCGTTCGTGATGGCTTCGGCACGGTCTCGTTTGGCAATGTCATCGGCAGTGGGTTCAGGAACTTCACCTTCGGCCCAACCGAACGTCGCTACATCATTTGGACGTTTAATCGCATGTGCCATGACCGAAGGAAGACCAACAGATGCGATCGCCGTGAGGTGAGCGCTTCCTCGAAGCTCTCTCAACACCATCGCTTGATGGAATGCAGCCGCTGGAGCATCTGAAGGGACTGGCTCGGCTTTAAGACCGGCGAACAGCGCCATCGATGAGTCATCAGTTGCATCAAAAATCTTCTGCACGGCTGCAACATATTCTTCAAGACCCTCAATGCCAGCAAACTTCGCGCGCCCATGGGCGTGAGCACACGCGATGTACTCGCGGGCAGCCTCACGCGGATCGAGTTTCTCGCGGCCACCATTCCACAACTTTTCGATCATTCCCGGGTTGAAGTAGCCGAAGGCAGAGTGAACAACTGCTGGCTCAACATCTCCAAGCACACCTCCGCGGCCAAGCACATAAAAATAGAAGCCTCCTAAGCCGAACTCTTTGCCTCGACCCGTCGTCTCCGGGGTGAAGTAGAAGGCCGCACCAATGTCACCGGTCTTCTGGGCTATCGCTGAAATCGTCTCTTGAGCGCTCATGGATGTAGATGTTCACACGCCGGTCTCACCGTCGACGAACCGGCGGACCTCTGGTGGTCGGCCCGTGTTGCCATAGGCGATTCCGGACATGGTCTTCATGTTGCGGAACTCGTGATCGATGAGCCGAGGTGCAGCAGCGAGTAGGCCTCCGTCGGCGACCACGGTTTGACCTGTCACGAAGCGAGATTCGTCCGTCGACAACCAATACATGACATCAGCGATTGCAGTTGCATCACCGCGGTCTGGCCATGGCTGAATCTCGGCACGCCACGAATCAGTGCGCTCAGGCTTGCCACGCGTGAGCAGTTCGGTGTAGATCGCACCGGGACAGACGGCATTGACACGGATGCGATGCTCGGCGAGTTCGGCTGCCGTCGTCATGGTGAGGGAAATGACCCCCGATTTAGTCGCCGAGTAGGCCTGTGGCCCGCCGCCGCCGGACATACCAGCGACGCTTGCCGTGTTAACGATGGTGCCTCCATTTCCGAGGCCAATCATTGCCCGAGCTGCGTGTTTTGTCCCGAGGAAGACCGACCGCATGTTGATGGCGAACGTTGCGTCCCATTCCTCAACCTCTTGTTCGGTAATTGGGCCGAATGCTCCACCGATGCCTGCGTTGTTCACCATCGAATCAAGTCGGCCATAACGATTCATCGCGAGTTCAACAAGTGCGGCAACGTCAACTTCCTCGGCGACATCAACCGGAAGGAATGCGAGCCGCTCACCAGCATCAATTTCTGACAGCAGTGTCGCTCCTCGCTCTTCATTGAGGTCACCAACGACGACGGACCATCCCTCGTTGAGGAAACGTTCGGTTGCCGCTCGACCGATGCCTCCGCCACCTCCGGTGACAATCGCGACCTGTGCCGTGCCCTGTGTTGCGCTCATGACAACAGTTTGTCGTTCTGTGATCGACAGATCGTTACCGGCGGGAGGTCACTGAGCCCACAGGACGGAACGATTCGACGCTACGCATCAGGTCAATGCGCAAAACCTCAGGTGGGAATTTCAATGACGGCGAACGTTCCGGCGGCACTGACTACCTCGCGCCCCTCAGCATCGGTCACCACTGCGTCGACATGCACTACTCGACGCCCTGCACGTCGAACAGTTGCCGTTGCAGTGACCTCACCCACGCCACAGGGGCGCAGAAATCGGGTGTGAATGTCGACGGTTGTGCACCAGTAGCCCTCCGGGACAACTGACATCACAGCAGCACCCATTGCGGTGTCGAGCATCGTGAATGGAATCCCCCCGTGCAACATGCCGTGTGGGTTGAGATGTCGCTCATCAGCAATGAGCGAGGCTGTTGCGGCGCCATCAGATTTCTCGATTGTGAACCCAAGCATTTCTTGCAATGGGAAAGAGAACATGTCGTTCATTGACGAGACC
>Ga0222719_10001614_pt1 | contig 21620 bp, 24 predicted proteins | sample C33_34DmetaG_FD_165039 | JGI IMG/M metagenome (GOLD analysis project Ga0222719, IMG submission 165039) | Estuarine water microbial communities from San Francisco Bay, California, United States - C33_34D | ecosystem: Environmental > Aquatic > Marine > Unclassified | place: USA: California...
ATACAGCTGCTTGGCCTTATTGTATAGAATGTAAACATTATGCAGAAGTAAACTGGAATGGACTTTTAACCGCTACATCTTCTGATTTATTAAACTTTTGGAGACAGGCTGTTAGAGAAGCAGAAGTTATGAAAAAGAAACCCCTTGTTATTTATAGGTGGAATCGTTCTAAAGATTACATATGCTGGAACGATGAAATAGATTTAGAAAACCAAATTCACTGTCAAGTCTTTGACTGTAACTTTAAAATGGGATTACTCCAAGACTGGTTAAAAGTTTACAAAAAGATTGCCAAATGACTGATTTTATTATATAATAAAATATAACTTAAACAGAAAGATTACAAAAATGAATACAAAATCATGGAATGATTTAGCAGAAGTAGAAACTATTAAGTCACAACCTAAATCACTCCTATTAGTTGATGGTAATAACCTTGCGTATAGGTGGTTACACAGAAAGAATTATAATTCTTTCCAAGAAGACTATTTACGTACTGTAGATAGCCTAGCAAATAGTTATAATGCTGAAAAAACTATAGTATGTTTTGACTTTGGAAAGAGCTATTATAGAATGGAGCTTCTAGATTCTTATAAAGGCAATAGAACAAAACCACAAGAAGAAGAAGAACAAAAGCATTATGAAGAATTCTTCGCTTGCTTAAACGATATTCCCCAAATGCTGCCCCATCAAACTCTTAAATTTAGAGGACTTGAGGCAGACGATATTATAGCATATTTAGTACTAAATCTATCAAGTAAGTATGAACATACCTGGATCGTAACTAGCGATAGAGATATGTATCAACTTATAGATGATAATGTTAGTATTTTTAATATCTTCTCAAGAAAAGAAATTGATATTGCTTCTTTCTATGAAACTTATGATTTAACCCCTGATGAGTACTTATTCTCTAGAATGCTAGAGGGTGATAAGAGTGATAATATTATTGGGGTAGAAGGAATTGGTCCTAAGAGAGCACAGCAACTTGCTAAAGAATTTAAAACATTAGAAAATCTAATGAGCAGTTTACCTTTGAAGGGTAAATCAAAATATATTCAAAATTTGAATATAAGTAAAGAAACTCTACTAAAAAATGAAAAACTTATCTCTCTAAAAAAATATAATAATCAAGTTATTTTAGCAGCAAAAGACGGTACAGAAGTATGGGAGGTTTTATGCGAGACGATAGTAAAGAGTTACTAGTTTCTTATGAAATATCTTCTTTAGCACAAAAGCTTGAAAAAGAATTAAATATTAAATGGGGGTTTAATGCTTTAACCCCTTTTGATAACTTGTATAAATTAAGAGCTTGTACAGAAAGTACTATAAGTATTTTACCTAATACAAGTGTTATTATACCTACAGGAATATATTTATTTTTATCTAGTCCTAGATTTAACACAGTAATTCAACCATACACAGACTTGTTTTTTAATAAAAAACTTTTTACATTAACTTCTATATTTGATTATAACTATAGAAATGAATTAATGGTTTTTATGTGTTCATATAACAACGAAGAGCAGTTAATAAATCCTGGAGATGCAATTGCTAATATTCAATTTACAGGATCTATAAATATAGAATTTAATAAAGTAACCCAGATTCCTCCTAATGAAGGAGATATTAAAACAAAAGATAGTCAATGGGTACAAGAGGAAAAAAGAATTAAGAATATTGAACAATCATCTAATATTACTCATACAAGCTATCCTCAAACTCCAAAATATAGTAAAAATAGTATTCAAAAAATTATTGAAGATAGATTAAAATGAGAAAAGTACTTACTTATTTATTTCTAATTCTTATACTCTTTTTATTAGTAGCAATATTTATAGCAGATTACTGGTATTTTAAAAATTTTTATCATAGTTTAATTATTACTGCTATATTGATTACAAATTATAATATCTTTATCCAAGGTAAAAGTAATAAAACTTTAATTAACATATTAAGAAAGTGGTTACAACTATGAAAGTAAAATTAATATCTCACTCTATTAGTGATATGGAAGAGCTAGTAGATTGTCAAGATTTAGTAGCCTATTGTGCAAGGGTTAGTAATCCTGCAAATCAAATGAACTCTGAAACATCAGAAAAACTTATTAGATATTTAATTAAACATGGGCACTGGTCGCCCCTTGAGATGGTTAGTGCTTGTTTAGAAATTGAAACTACAAGAGATATTGCTAGACAGATTCTACGACATCGTAGTTTTAGTTTTCAAGAATTTTCTCAAAGATATGCCGATCCTTCTGCTATGGGAGACATGTTTGTTGATAGAGAGGCTCGACTTCAAGATGAGAAAAATAGACAAAATTCTGTAGAGCTAGATAAAAACAGTGACATTCATCATGAATGGGCGATTCAACAAATAGCGATAATGAGAGCAGCAGAAGACGCCTATAAATGGGCTATTAATAATGGTATTGCCAAAGAACAAGCTAGAGCAGTTTTACCAGAGGGGCTAACTGTATCTAAATTATATATGAATGGTACTCTTCGTTCTTGGGTTCACTATATTGAACTCCGTAGTGGGCACGGAACTCAAAAAGAGCATATGGAAATAGCGCGTGCTTGTGCTGATGCTATAGAGCCTATTTTTCCTATGATTAAAGAATTTGTTCACGAATGATAGCTTTTCTAACTCAATATTATAGAGGGTTAGGACATGCAATGAGGGTAAAATATATATCTGACTGTTTACCTAAGAACTCATTTGTGATGATAAATCAATTATATAATCCTCCTATAAAATATAATACTGAGTATTCATATTATTTGGAAGAAATACCTCCAAAAAATATAGATAATTATAAATATTTATTACATACAGACACTATTAGAAAAAGAGCAGTAAAAGCTGTAAAAATATTAGACAATCATCCAGAAATAAAAACTCTATTATGTGAAGGGTTTCCTTTCTGTAGGCAACAATTTTCTTATGAATATTTTTATCTTTTAGAAGAATGTAGAAAAAGAAATATTAAAATAATAGTTAGTATTAGAGATTATCCCTGGGATGAGCCACACTATCAATCATTACAGGATTGGGTAGCTAAAAGCATAAATTATATTATAGAAAAATTTGACTGTGATATATTAATTCATGGAGATGAAAAAGTATTACCTTTAATGTCTGATATAACTAATGCATATTATTGGTCTGACTTATTAGAAGATATAAAAAGTAGAATTTACTATACAGGATATGTATGCAATCCAGAAGTTAAAAGACACTCTAGAAAAAATAATGAAGTATATATTAGTTGTGGATTAAATAAAGAAGAAAGTTTTTATATTTATAACAAAATATTAAGGTCTTTAGTCCCAAGATTCCCAGATTTATCTTTTATAATTACACTAGGAAATGAAAATTTATTTTCTAAAATAGGTAATAGAGAATCTTCTCAGGTTAAAATAGTAAATTATATTCCAAATTTATCTAAAAAACTAGAAGAATGTACTGCCTATATTACTTACGGAGGATATAATAGTACAACTGATATATTTAAATCAAAAATACCTGCTATTATAATACCTAGACAAGACGGTAATAAGTTAGAACAGTTAATTAGATGCTATAAATTAGAACCTTATAATTTATTTAAAGTATGTTCCTACTATAATTTAAATAATATTCATCTATATTTATCGGATATATTAAATAACTATAATAGTTTTCCTGAGAGTATAGAAATAGACTTAGAAGGAGCAAATAATAGTGCCAGATTCCTCGAAAACATTTAAAAAATTAGAAAATAATTGGAAAAAAGGGTTAAAAGAAACAGAGTTTAAATTTGTAGAGTGGATTATTAAGAATGAAAAATATGAATTATTTTTATCCAAACAACCTAGAAAAAATTGGATAAGAGAAACTTTATTAGAAAAGAAATGCGCTTCTAAGTTTAAAAGCTGTAAAAATCTAATCATGGTAGGGTCAGGTATGTATCCTTATAGTATGATAGATTTACATAAAGAACATCCTAGTATAAAAATGATAGGACTAGACTATGATGAGAAATGTGTTAAGCTGAGTAAGTTTTTAATAAATAAGTGTTCTATAAAAAATATAGAAATAATTCAAATAGATGGCGCAGAATTTGATTACTCAACTTTAGATCATGAAGATTTAGTATTTTTTAGTATTGACGTTGAAGGTATTGATGAAATTTTCAATAAGGTAATAGAAACAAGTAAGGCGCAGCCTTATATCTGCGCCCCAGGTAAACATGCTTGGTTTAAGAATACTTTTGGTGAATATCTAAAAAGTTAGTTTTTTAGGTTTTTTATTTGTCGAAATACCTTTTCCAGAAATTAAGCGTATAGCAATAGAATCTTTTTTCTTATTGCTATACGCTTTTTTCTTTATTTTAGGCATTGAACGCTGTAAAAAAGATGGAAGCTCCATTAGACTTCTTTTTTCTCTTTTACAACTTTTTTGCCATAATTTAGTTGTCTTTGAGGGTATGTACCTAGATCTAAACCAGTGCCATTAAATACCGCTTTGGCTTCTTTTGTAGAAGTGTCGCCTTCTCGGTAATACATAACAGTCTTTTGCTTACGAACAGGATCATACTCTTCAGGCATACCATAACGGTTATCACCAATCATAATAACCCTACGTTCTCCTTTTCCTGCTGCTCCTGCCATTATTCTTTTCTCCTATTAGTTTTGATCGGGAATTACTTTGCCGCCAAAACGGCCCTTTCCGTTACCACTCATTGAAGTGCCAGTAGCACCGAGAGATGTACGTTGTGGTCCTTTTGTAAGACCGTAGTCCTTTGTATCGGCTACTGCATTATTATCGATAAGACCTGGTGCGTCTTCTAAATACTTCTTACCGGTTGCATCGCCAGAAGCACCTGGACCCATATCTGTTCCTCCCTGGGGATTCATCTCATATGAGTTTGCTAGAGCTGCTGCAACGCCAGTAACTTCTTTTCTTACTGATGCCATTATAGTTTCTCCTTTAAAATAAAATTAGGATTTTCCTAATTTTCCTTTTATTTTTATTTTTTTGCCTGATTTTCTCTTAATCAAACCACGAGCCTTAAGTCTAGCTTCTGCAGTTGCTCCGATAGACTCTCCTCGACGATATTTAGCAAGCATCTTATCAAGATGAGATTTCATTTTCTTGCCTTTATATCTTAAATCAGCCATAATAAATTATATCTTGCTAATGTATTTTTAGCAATAGTTATTTTCTAAATTATTTTATTTCCAGTTGAACTATCTTATCTCTTTTTTCTTCAAACGATAAGACTCGTTCATTTTCTATCATATCAATGATAATGCTAGTAACATTAATTTCTTTTTGTAAGCCTTGTACTCTTAGTTGAAGTCTTTGTAAAACTTCTATATAATAATCTAACTCTTGTTGTTTTTTAAGTCTTGACTCTACTAACTCTACTAAAGAAATTACTTCTGCCATATTATTCCGATTTCCAAACAGTCCACGCACCATAGGCAATGGCGGCCCAACAAATGAGGTTCATTGGAATGATTGCTGAGAAGAAGAGCCCAATAACTCCTACAGCGATAAGAGCACCGCCGTCCCAAGATGTACGTTCTTTAATTCTATTTTTAATCCATTCAATCATTTCTTTTTTCCTCCTTTTGGCTTTTTATAACCAGAAGCATAAGCTGCAGCCGCTTGTTTAGCAGCTTTGCCTTTTGTGGGGTAAACTTTTCCAGAACTACCCCAACGGTATCCGCCTTTTACTTTTCTAATAGGCATAAAATATCTCCTTAATCATGTATATGAGATTTAGACTCAAGAATCTTTAAGTCTTTAGCAGGAACATTTTTAGCGATTCCATTAGAAAATACTACATCATAGAACTCAACTGTTCCATCCTTTTCTAATGAATGAGTTGTTGGGATACACATCCCAAACCCCATCTTTTCGTGCTGAACAGAAAGAGCGCATACATGCTCAATACCTTGTGCAGTTGGGGGCAGAGGCATATCTTCTTCAGCGTGAACTGCTTGAGGCTTTGGTTCATAACGCTCACCGAATTTATAATAGGTATAAACTGCCTCAATCATATGATCCATTTCTGCCATTTTAGCTTGTACCCAAGACTCCATTTCATCATCAGGTTCAATCATACTAAGCATTTCACCAGCATACATAATTAATTTTCTAAGAGAAGCACGAGCCATTCTACCTTCTCCATATTCTTTTTGAACTTCTTCACTCATAGTTTTTTCCTCTTCTACAGCTTTATCAGGTAAAGCAGGATTAATTTTTTTATAAGGATGTCTAATCTGTTCAATGTGCATTGGAAGGTAATCAAACATATCAACAATTTCCATGTCAAGTTCTGCAGAAACCATACCAATGGCATAGGTTGTCATATGAGATAGCATTACAGCCTCTTCAACTTGCTCCATATCTACTTCGGTACTACCAATTTCATAAAGAGCTTTTTCAATACCAAACATAGCATCTTGATATTTCATCGCTGAAAGCACATCTTCTCTAGACTGCTTACTCATATCGGGAATCATTGCTTTTAGTTTTGTAAAAGCTTGAACAGCTCCCATACAAATATCAAAGTTTTTAGTGGTGTATCCCATAAGTTCTACTTGATTTTCCATTTATATTCTCCTAAGTTTTCCTTTATTATAACTTTAATTTATTTATAATTCCAGTTAAAATTTTTTAAATTAAGTGCCAAGCCCTGCTGAAAATACTGTTCTTTCACCCGTACTAAGATTTTCTTCTATTTTTTCTCTACTAGAGATTATTTTACCACATTGTTGACGACAAATAGGAAAACTACGATCATACCCTTTTAAATAAGTCCTTAACTTATCCCAGTATTGATAAGAAATTATTTTTTCTAAAGAAACTTTTGTAGCATCAAATAGTTCTTCAAAAGTGTCAAGATAAAAAAATCTATCTTGCTCTTTGTCAAAATAATGAGCGCCTGTCCAACAACATCTAAAAACTAATCCATTAGGGGCTATATACCATTTACCCCAGGAATCCCAAGAACAATTAATTTCTTTTGGTAGTTTTGATAAATCACTTTTCTTTTTTAGATGTACATAATCTCCAGATTTTGGTGCTGCAAAATCACGACCAGTTTTAACAGTAGAAAAAGAATGAAAACCCTCTGAGATAGCTAGTTCTTTAGCCTTTTCTACTTGATGCTTATTATGTTCAAAAACTATATATTTCCAGTGTACTTGTGGTCTATTAGTTGCTATAACAGAACGAGCATTGTTAAATACATTTTCAAACTTTGTATTAATTCTATAAATAGAGTGTGTATCTTCTAGTCCGTCTAAATCAAAATTTATAATATCTTCTGTGGTTAAAATATTTCCTACGTCAGTCCAATAGTCTGACCCATGTATACCACCGTTAGTATGAATATTTAAACGTGTTCCATATTTCTTAACATATGTAATAATTTCACGAAACTCTTTGTTCATTATAGAGTCTCCGAAATTACCATTTAAAACAATCCAGTCAAGTTGTTCTAAAAACTCTGGATAAAAGACTTGCTTAAATCTATCTAACGTATAGGTATACTGCTCATCGTTTAAGTCTATTCTTAGAGGTTTTAAACGATGACATGCAGGACACTTTGCATTACATCTAAAAGTTAGTTCAGTAGTTATTTGTTTATATTTTCGCATATATCCCTCATTATGGTGTATCCCATGCGGAAATAACAGAAACTAAGCCAGAGGGAAGGCTCGCTACAGTATATTGAATTGAGTTATTTCCTGTATTAAATATCCAATCAGCGGTTGGTGCTTGTACGACACCATTCAAAGCAACGCTAATTGTATCAATACTAGTAGGAGAGTTAGTTAAGGCAATCACGTTTGAAGTACCTGTAGAAGTATTAGTTACATAAGTAGGAACAATTGAAGAGCCAAGAAGACCTAGAGCATATGCACGAGTCGCTGCATCTTGAGCATTTATAGGATCAGACAAATTAGTAATATAGTTAGACCCCATATTAAGGTCGCCGCTCATAGTATCACCAGCTTTATCTACTTTTCCGTCTGCATTTGAAGATACAGCGTTAAGGTTTGCATTGATTCTAGTATAGGTAATATAGTCGTTTGCATGGAATGCAGTAGTGACAGCTACGTTACTTAATCCTACATTAGACGTAACACTAAGAGCATATGTATTAGCACCCTCTAACCCGTTGACAAGATTAAGAATGTCTGTATCGTTAGAAGAGATATTAGTGTTAGCGCCTTCTAATCCAGTTACAAGATTTGTAATAGTAGTATTAGCTCCTGATAACCCTCCTAAAGCCATAAGGTATGTAGCATAGTCATTTGCACGAAGTTCTACGCCATTAGAAAATACAGCATCAGAAATTGTAGCATTACCTACGACTATATCTGTTGTAACATTAGAATTTACTGAGTTTAGTCGTCCTTTAGAGTATAAGTCTCCCGTGACCGCCCTAACACTAACAACAGCAGAATCAACTACCGCAGCTGCTGGATCATCTATATCGTTAAATATACCAAAGAAGTCGGTAGTCCCATTATTATTGTGATCTAATAAAACTGCAAAATTATTAAAAGACCTAGCTATTATACCATTATTAAAACTAGGATCATGTAAAGAAAGACTGTTATGAACAGAGCCTCCAGGTGCCTGAATATATCCGCTTGTTAAAGCCAAATTACCACTAGAAGTAATATTAGCCCGCATAATGCCACCAGTAACAAAAGAAATAGTGTCTTCTGCAGGGAAATGAATACCCGTGTTTTGATCATCGTATTTATTATATGCGGGCTGGACTACAGAGCTACTTTCCGCATGGAAAGAGTTAGCGTGTAAATCTACATGTCCAAGTTCATTTATAGTTGTTGCGTCTTCACCAGAATCTGTATAAACAAAATGAATATGATTATCTGTACCCTCAAAACCAATAAATACGTTATCTTGATTTCCTCTATTAACAAGGATACCAGAGTCCACAGGAGGAGAAGTAGATTGATCTAAGTTTGCACTTAAAGTTAAAATAGCATCATATATAGATGTAGAACCAACACCAACAAGAACCTGAGCACCAAGAACAGTTAGATTACCTTGAATAGTTAAGCTCTGCTGCATAGTAACATCATCTGTAAATGGTGTGGTGCCATCAATAATATTAGCGATATTATTTTGATGATCTAAAACTGCAGATTGTAATGTGCCTACGTTAGCTCTTTCAGAAGATATAGAGGTATTTGACCCAGTTAATCCTGTCACAAGATTAGTAATATCAGTATTAGCACCTGTTAAACCAGTTTGTAGATTAGTTATAGCAGTATTAGCTCCTGATAGTCCTCCAAGGGCAACAAGATAGGTAGCATAGTCATTTGCACGAAGCTCGACTCCCGCAGAAGATACTGATGTGGAAGTAAGAGTCCCAGTATTAGCAGTTCCGCGCACATCTAGTCGGTAAGAAGTAGCATTAGCTCCTCCAGCTCCTATTAGTAGGTTACCGCCTGCAATACCCCAGTCTATAACTATATTTGAAGGGGTACCAAAAAGCATAACTGAAGTACCTTGTGGATTAGTGTTAGCTATACCTATTGAGGATATGTTCTTATCAATAAAGAAAGTACCATCATCAATATTTAAGTCTGTAGTATTATCAGTTATAGCAGCGACATTTGATTGAACTAAATTTATATTGGCATTAGCTCTGGCAGCATATGCTTGTAAATTAGATAGAATAGAGCCGGCGTTAGAAGATACTGTATTAACATTAGTTTGAGTAGATACAACGTTTGATTGAACTAAGTCTATATTAGCGTTAAGAGCAGTGGCTATAGGACTAGCGGTAGCTGTATTAGCTGCTAGCTTATCTGCTGTAATAGAGCTAGTGCTATAGTGCCTGGTTTCCAAAGCACTATTAGCAACTAACGTCGCTGTAACAACATTTGAAGATATTACTTGAGAAGTAATTTGGGTGATAGCCATTATCTCTTAACGCTTCCTAAAATTATTCTGTTTTATTAACATCTAACTCATTAAAGAATTCTGTTAAAAAGTCTTTTTGTGTAGCAGGTTCATCTTCCTCATCAAAAAACTCTTTTATGAAAGAGTCAATCTGATCATCAATAGAAGGCGGAATTAATAAATGATCAAATTCTAAATCTACACAGGCTTTTTTTACGAGATAATTTATATAAGTTATTTCTTCTTCTGTAAGGGGTTCCTGAGTCCCATCTAGATTCTTTTTTTCTGTATAATCATCTTGTAAATATATAGAATAAATATCACCTTCTAGCATAGTAGCTAAAGTAGGTTCTAATTCTATAAACCTATCGTAGGGAAAAGTTCTTTCAATAGGTGAAGCTTTTTTATCTACTTCAATATCTCTAAAATAACAATATACTATTTTTCCTTCAATGTCAAGGGCATTAAATTTAATTGTAAACATTTTGTCTCCTTAAGTCTTTATTATATACATCATCGAAATACCTGGATGTGTAATTGTATGAGTGTGGGCAGAGTGGTCTGCTACGGCAGTAACTGCGTTAATAGTGGCAGTTACGTCTTTGTCTGTTGTAGAGTTAGTTGATGCTGTTGTTAAACTATGTGCTGAAAGAGACTCTGAACTAGACGTATTAGTAAAACTACTTCCTATAGCAGTAGAAGTTGCGGCTCTTGTAACAGATGCTGAAGTTCCATATATAGCTCTTCCTCTAATATCTGGTAAATTAAATGTAGTAGATCCGTTTCCTGATCCAAAAGCAGTGCCACAGACAGCATAGAGCGCTGCATATGCTGTTCTACTTATTGCACTACCTGCACACTCTAACCAACCACTAGGAGCTGTGCTACCAGACCAAGCTACTACCACACCAGCAGGAATAAGTGGCGCAGCAGTCTCTGAGGTACTCCCCGTGATAGTAGATTGTACAATTAGGTTAGCTCTGATAGGAGCAAGAGCTGCAGCAGTAGTATAAATTCCAACTCCTCTATCTGTATCTCCAGTATTTCCTGGAATCATCTTTATTGCAGCATTTTTTGTTCCATTATTGAACCCCAAAGCTACATCGTTAGTTACAGTAGCAGTTTTTAATTCAATAGCAGCACTAGTAGCTATAGTTTGGTTATTCGCAAAACTAGAAACTACTATTCTTGGAGTAATTGTAACTGCAGAAGTATGTTCCATCGTAGTTGTAGGAATTGCCCTCATAGTAGCATTTAATTTTGGACCAGTTACAGATTGAGCAGTTAACATAGCGGCGGTAATAGTGTCGCTTTGAGGTGTTCTAAGGTTAATAAAATCTGAATTAAAAGTACCAGTTGTTCCTACTCGTAACCATACAGAGTTATTTGCTGACCCGGAGGTGTCTTTAACTATAGCAAAAGCGTCTCCTATGTCAAAAGATGAGATATTAGAGGCTGCGGCAACCAAAGAACCTTGTTGTCTCCAAGCTATACCATACCGAGTAAAATTACCTCCAACAGGGTTGTTAGTTCTACCTTGTGCAGGAGTTACGCTTGAATCTGATATATAGAGTACTCCCGTAGTAGAGTTTCTATAAAACATACCATCATATTCAGAAGCAGTAAGAGCAGCAGTCTCGGCTTGTAGATTTTCAGTATCAGGAGTAGAAGAACTATAAAAATTTTGTAATATAGACCGCAAACTAGAGTTAAATTGCGACCTTGAGATAGAGATAGATACTCCTTGTGAAGGGAGTACAAAAGTATTTGATCCTGATAATGCCATAGTTTAAACTCCTGTAACCGCAAAGTCTACTTCTGTGTAGATACTGCTAGGTCCTATTATGTCGTGCGATGATACGCCGTTTGAAAAATACACTGAAATATTAGCGCCTTCTAATCCTCTATCTAATACAATGCACTGAGGCTGAGCTAACTGATTAGAGCTAGCACTTATTGTAGTTGCTGTAACTCTAGGAATCTGTACATATCCCATTTGTGCGTAATCTATAAAAGTTACTGCAGTGGTTATAGTCACTGTTTGAGTAAAAAGTCTTTCATCGAGAGCAATTCGATACCTAAATTTATCTAAAATAAGCTCTGCTTGTTGAGGATTACTATTATTTACTTTATACCTAAATTGAAAATATCTAAAGGTTCTAGCGCCGGTAACAAAGTTTACATACCCATCACTATTTGCTACAGCAGTAAAAGCACTAACATTTACGTTGCCATTGGCATAGTATGGGTTTGAAGAAGCTACTCTAAATTCAGTATTTGTAGTTACTATACCAGAAGTGCCATAAAAAGTAGCTTCTGGTGACAAATCTAACCATTGAGTTAAGTTTACCAGTTTATAGGAGGTTCCTGCAACTGTTAAATTTGAAAATCCATTACTTCCTGTAGATCGACCGTTAGCATACCAGGAGTCTCCTAATACTATAGCACTACCATTAGATACTCCAGATATAAGAGACAATACGTTAGCATTTGCGGTATCTCCATCATAATTTCCAGTAGTTATAATACCATAAACATTAGCATAATAACTACCAGATGTACCACTAACTAGAGTTTTATTTTTGCTGTCATAGCTTACAGTAGCGGCAGAAGCGTTAGAGTATCCTAAGATATTACCTATTCCAAGTGCTCCAGAAAAATCAATGTCTCGTAAAGATCCAGCAGGGGCAGACTCTGTAACAGCGTCTTCTCCTACCTGTTCAGAATAGTCTAGCCAAGTAGATTTTAATGCTTGCTCTCCTATTAGTTCTAGCTGTATAGAAGCAGTTAAAGTACTTCCTAAATCTCTTATTTGTGTCTGGTATACCGCAGTAGATAAAGCTCGTAAATCAGAAGGAGATCCTCCAATTACGCTCCACCCAGAGGATGCTCCGTTAGCATTATCAACAGAACTAGAATCAAAAAGACTATCTGCTTTAGAGTAAGATAGACCTCCTGTGTTTGATTCATAGTAAGAAGCATAGGCAGTTTCACCATAGTTAGTATTAGTAAAGCCTGGTACGTAAGCTCCTGATGGATCATCTTCTGAATATGCAGCAAATACTTTATTATAAGTTGTTGATATTGATGTGTAGTTAGAAGTGACTACATCTTCACTTAAATTACCACTAGTGTCTCTAGTTCTAACTAGATAAGTATAAGGACCATATTGATCAATATCAATTACAACGCGGTTAGTACGAGCGTCTACTTTTGCTAAGTCATTTGCACTTGCCCATGCATCCAATAGAGCTGCTTGAGAGGATTCTGTTGTAGAGGCTATTCTTTTTATTTGTACTTCCAAAAGATCTAGGTCATAGTTATCGCCTGTAGTGATGTCCTGTACATACTGCCAAATAAATACTAAAGATTCTCCTGATTGTCCTACTGCAAAATTAATAACATTTAAAGGTTTAGCAGCCTTACCAACAATAGACTGTTCTTTTACAATAGTAGAGCCTCTAAGATTTTTATTTAGAGGAGTTACTCTAACTACTACGGAATTTGGGTTTCCTGATAACCCTCTTTCAATATTATCTATTTTAAATCTTATTTTACCATCGGTATCTGTACCAATAGCAGGAACTTTAATAGTGTTGAAAGAGGTTAGGTCACCGCCATCAGAATTAATTTTATAAGATATTTCATAGTCTGTAACTTCTTGACCTGTGATACTATCAAAAGATATAAGTACTCTAGTAGCTACACCTAACGTAGAGTCTTTGTATAAACTCTCAGATATCTCAAGATTTGATACCGCCTTAATTGGTAAAGGTCTGACCACTACTTGTTTAGTTACAAATGGACTTCTTCTACCAAATTTATTTATGTTTCTAGCTTTAACTGCATGAACCCCTGTTTCTACACGTTTTATAATTCTACTATTTGTACTCTCGTCTATAGATATGGGAATAAAATTATCAAGAGGAACGTTAACTGTATACACTGAATTATTAGCCAAATTAAGCATTCCTGGAAAAACGGTAGAATTGTAATCAAAAGTAAATGTTTTAGCTGCTACATTTAAGTTGCCTACTGTTCCAATAGGATCAGGAGTTACATTTATTGCATAAGCCTGTGCTACGTTAGATTTTATATTATCACTTAAAATAACTCTGTAAATACCATTAGCTGTTAATGCTGCATCATACGAAGGAGCAGTAGTATCATAAGTAGAGTCTGAAATACCGTATACGTTACCCGCATTCCAAGCTATATTATCTCCTAATTCAATTAAAGGAACAGTGTATACATTAGAAACAACTCTTACATCTAAATTAGCTTCAGATGTAGGTAGAGTAGTTAAATTAATAGATACTTGAGAATTAGCTAGGTTATCTAACCCTTTTTCTAAATTAAAATTAGTATATGCTTCTCCATTTATATATACTTCTGTAAAATTAGAGTGTCTTACAGATACTCCTAAAGGTTGCTTGAAAATATGTGAGTTAATAAGGTTTGTTGTAGTAGCGGTGTTTGTTCTTACTATTTCTTGATAGTTACCTGTAACATATAAAGCATTATTAGCAAAATATCTATGATCAATAATTTGGTTTAATGAAATATAAAAAGGTGGATCAGGTAATAAAGTATATAAAGTATTTGTGCCTGAGTGGTCATTATCAATTTTAATAGTTTGAGTGCCAGAATCCCATGCTACAACATTGGCACTATAGTTAGTAATTCTAGTGTCAGAACCTATAAATCCAAGTAATCCTGCTGCATCTCCAGTTCCGCTTTCCTCTTTTTGATTTATAGGAAGAGTTACTTTATCAGTGCCTTTTACTCCTCCAAAATCAAACGTATCGTTAACATCTAATACATGTATTGAATCACCAAAGTTTACATCTATTAAGTTATCAACACCTACAACAGTTAAAGAAATATTACCATTAGCTTTATCAGGGGCTTCATCAATTTGATCTGTTGAAGTTACTAGTAAGCGGGAACGGCCAAATTCTGTAGTAAAACCGTTCTTACCATAAATAATTATTTTCTCCCCCTCAGTAACATCACTTATAGCATCCAAATGCATAGTAATAATATCTCTAGAAATAGAAGGAGTAGCATTACTTACTAATTTTAAATCAGTTGTGGGTCTAGCCCTATAGTATTCTGTAACAAATTCATTAGAATACCCAGTTCTATCAGTAAAAGAACTAATTTCAATATCAGTGTAAACAGAACCGTCTAAATCTCTTTTAGGGATAGATCTAAGAGAAAAGTCAGGAGCAGGGGGCTTCAGTAGTGGATTAAATAAGTCAGTAAAAACTAAAGGCTGATAATCAATTAGTGTATCTGCGTCAACATACACATTAGAAACATACTCTACTGCTTCTATTTTTATAATTTCTTCTTTACTTCTATCTAAGGCTGATACTTTAAATAATTTATCTGTAAGAGATGTATAAATATTAGTAGGGTCATTAACCTCTCCTAATGTCCATAGGTCAAATCTACTTGGCAAATGGTTTGACCCCCAACCGCCTGAAAAAACTTCAAAAGTTTTAGAACCTACATCATATTTTCTAATAGCCTCTACTCTAACATACTCTGTACCTCCAGAGACATTAGCTGTATTACTTAGAGAATAACTAGTATTACTAATTAAATAAGTATCAACTAATCCTGATTTAGTACTAGCTACTCTTACCGCTAAAGGCTTGGTATTTGCAGTAAATACAGTAGAAGTAATAGAAGGAACGCCAATATGTTCAAGATAAATTGAGGTATTAGAAATACCGTCTATACTATCTTTTTGGATAAGACCTCCATATCCCCAAGCTACTGAAGCGGCTCTTTGAGAGACAGAAATAATTGATCCAGGTCTTAATTCTGATGCTTCAATACCAGTATCAAAAGATATTTTTCTTTTAGAGTATTTTTTATCTGCTATTAAATATTGTGCTAGTCTTATAGCTTGGCTTTTTCTATTAATACCTTCTAATTGAAGAGATACTACATTTTCTATGCCGTTTCGCTCATTTAAAGCACGAGGGTCATCTATTCTTAAAGTTTCTCTTCTATTATGATTAGTAACATCTATATAAGAAACATCTACTCCAGTAACTAAATCCTCTTCATTCATTCCAGAAATCAGTAATGAATCTCTTTTTATATTAGTTTCATTAAATATAGCTGATGGCATATCATCTGGTTTATCTTGATGTAAATAAATTTTACCGCCAGTATAGTATAAAATAGATCTAAAAGTTAAAGTTAGTATTGTGATAAGGTCAATTACTTGTTTTTGATCTGCTATGACAGAATCTAAAATAAATCTTCTTTCTTTAATAGAAGTTCCTAAGTCATATCCTATTAAGGATTCCTTTACCGATGTTTTTGTGTTTCTTGGTTTATTTCTAAAACTACCATCTGCTTTAGCATCTACCCCATAAAATTTACCATTAGTGACATCACAAGCATCATTATATACCGCTGCATCATAAAAAGAAAATTTATCAATATTACCTTCAGGAATTCCTAATCCATAAGTTGTGTTTGTTAATAAATCGTATATATGCCACACGGGATTTTGTGTCCAAGAATAAACAAATTGACCATCCCATAAACCCTCATATATAGTAGGATTAGTATCGTTTAACACAGCAGTCCCTGTTTTTTGTTGACGATATCCGTAATCAGCTCTATCTACATCATTAATTTCTATTTGTCTCCAATCTATATCACCATTTTCTAAAATAGGTTGGTTATAATTAGCAGGAACTTTAACTATTAATCCTTTTATTAAATTACTTATAGCAGGCATTGATCCTTTATGCTCAGCAAAGGCTTTAATTGCATATCCTACAGTAGCAGTTCTTGTATACGCGATAGGTTGATCTATGATCTCTGTCCATCCTTGAAAAGTTAAACTTTCTTGCACTTTGGAGGAAGAGTTATCGCTGGAGGTTTTTTCTATAGTAAATCTATATCCAGCATCAGATAATTTATCTGCGGGTATTTGTACAAATAGGTCAAAAGAAAAAGCTACGTTTGTTTTACCAGAAATTGTTCTTTCTTGAGTTCCTAATTCTTCAACACCAGTTGAATCGTATATTGTAGCTTTAACAGTTACAGAGTGTCCTAAAATATTACCATCATTATCTTGTTTTTGAAGACCACCAATAATAAAGTAAAATTTTAAAGCAGTTGCAGAAGTTGGGCTTGTATTTTGTTTATCAACAGCAGATCGTGGAACACCAGAGGCATTACCCTTTTTAAGCTCTACTGCAGAAGATAGTCTCTGAGGTAAAAAGGTATAATCTCCGAATAAAGGAAGAGGACTTTGAGTTAGAGTACCTGTATTAGATAATACATAAAATTTCTCTGAATCAATTTGTTGATCAGAGTCTAATAAGTCATCAATAAAACCTTCGTTAAATTCTATATCAATAGGACCATTAGGATTAATTCTGTATACAGGACCCTCACTTAACCCAAGGGTTAAAAACATTATATCAGTAGAAAATAAATTATTAGGGTCTTCTCGTCCACCACCGCCACCACTTTTGCCGCCACCGCCGCCATTATGCACCTTAATGCCATTAGCAATATAAGAATGATAATGAGATACCTTAAAGTTATAAACTTCGTCAGTTTTTAGAAACTCAATAGAAAAAATCTCAGATAATTCATTATTATCTGTTAATAATTTATCGCCTATGTTAAAATCTTTTAGCTCTTGATAGTCTCCGTCTTCCTTTAAAACCCAGTGATTAGGAGTTATATCTAAATACCCATACTCATGGGTTACTCGATAAATTTCATCTACAGGATGATAAAATGTCTCAGTTACGGAAGAAAGAATTAACTCACCTATCTCATCAAATGCCCATACCTTATCTCCTACTTCAATATCTGAAATAGGTTTTTGATAGCTATCACACGCAATAAGGGTGTCTGCAGAAAAGCAACCTCCACCGCCGCCTCCGCCTTCAATTAAAGGTACCGCTGTATCATCAATATAGATAATTGTCATTATAAAGTGTCTACCTTTTAACCAGTTCTAAGAATTTCGTTAGATTTCGAATAGAATAAGTCTCTTACATAAATAGTATCAGATACTCCATGACTCATCGTTTCTACATGCCCACTAAGCATTTGCCCTGCAACTCTAGGCATACCATAAACAATAGGTATTTTAGCATTAGGATCTGTGGTGTTTTCTAGTGCATCAAACATATCATTATTTCTTCTTTGTTGTTCATCTGCGCTAGCTCTATTAGTTGTTTTAGGAGGTGACTGCAACGCTTGCATCAGCCCTGATATCGCCATCGAAATACCCATTTTTATAATAAAAGCCTCTACTCCTACTGCAGTAGCCGTTCCTCCTATGGCACTAGCAATTCCAGGAGCTACATAGGGTGCAATAACTATTACCGCTATTGCTATTAAAATCATTAAAAATCCGCCCTTTTTACCTCCAGAACCCCCAATAACTGGAACTAAAGTAAATTCTTCACCTTTAATTTTATTAAGCTCAAATTCTTGTTTAGTAATGCATTTTCCACTAGAGTTAATAAGAGTTAAATTTTCTTTAGATAAACTTCCATTTAAGATTTGATTAATATATTTTCGTAATTTGGGAAATAGTACTACAAGAGCATCTTTAATATCAGAAAGCTTATTAACATCTATTTGATGAGAGGTAACTCCAGTATAAGAAACTAATACTGGATGAAAATTTATAGTTACTAACATTCTAAACTTTCCTTTGTAAAATTTCTAAATCGAAGATAGTTAAGTTCGTCTAGCCAATACTCATAAAAAGTATCATTATGACTTCCTACAACGAATTTATATTGAGAAAAAATAGCAGAATCCTTGTCTGCCTCACTAGGTAAATCATCATGATACTTTGTATGGCTATGAAAAATACCCCAACAATCATTTCCATGTTTTAATAAGGCTATAGGATCTAGAACAAATGTTTCTTTAGGGAGGGAACTTATATTATCACAAGGTACATAATCAAAATCTTTAGTAATAATTCCACAGCATTCTACTTCTGGATTTTTTAACATATGATTTTTAAATCTATCAATTAAGCTTTCATACCTATCCATCTATTTATCCCCATCGTATATTGTTTATAGTAGTTTCCGTATACCGCTATATGCGACTTATGATTTTGTAATATATGTAGTATTTTACTATTTCCTATATATAAACCACAATGATTAGTAATTGTAGAAGAACCAATAGTCATAGTTATAACATCAAATTCTTTAGGACTATTAACTAACTGCCATCCATAATCTTTAGAAGATGCTTTTTTAATGCTGTCTTCATGAATTTGCTGATACCAGTACTCGTCTACTATATTACACCAGTCTCTAGTAGTATAAGGTATTTCTATTTCAAGTTCTTGTTTATAAATATACTTAACTAAATTAAAACAATCTATTCCAGTATTAGGGTCTAATCCTAAATGTTTAAAAGGAAGCCCTACGTATTTATCCCATTCCACCGCCATATACTTGCTATTTGATCTCTCCAATCTTGATTTAATACCTCAATTAAAGAACTTTTTCCTTCCGGTAAGTGAATAAATCTATTAGCCTCTATATATAAACCAAAATGAGTTGGTATTAAACGACCTGATTTAAATATTATTACATCATATTCTTGCAACTCTGTCAAGTAAACTTTTATAGCAACAGTAGTTGCCCAATCTTCAAGTGTCTGAACGGATAAGCGCTTCATCCAACCTCTTCCATCTTTTGGCTTACCACCTGGAAGACCTAAAGGTTCCCACAAACTTTCAAAAACATTAGAATTAAGCTCATTTTTATAGATGGAATCTATAAGCGTAATACAGTTGTTTTCTAAGTAATTATGCTTAATTCCTATATATTTAATATATTTTGATGCTATCATACCAATCAGCTAATTGAGGAACTACAGCAGTAAAATTTTCATTCCTACTTCTATCTAATAAACTTATATTTTTTTTAAACGTTTTCTGAAGTATTTCAGCATCAGGATTTTCTCCCATCATATATCTTAACCAATCAGATATATGATTTATCTCATAAACTGTTAACTTATGCTTATTTTCTTTTATAAATTGTTTATAGAAACTTAAAATCTTTTGTTTTTCTTCTTTAGGCAGTATTTGTAAAGATATAGAAGGAGGAGTAACTAAAGTAGTACCAAATAAAGAAATACTTTTTTTCTTAGCCCATAAAAGTAAATCTGGCATAGAGTATATTGTAAAAATAGAAACCACGGAACTTATAGTTGTTATATAAGGCAACATTCTATCTACATTACTTTCAAAATCTTTCCAAATTAGTTCTTTTCTAACATACTCACAAACATCTTTGTAACCGTCACAACTAACCCATAGTTTTATTTCTTTAAAATGATTCCATAAATCTACTAATTTATAATTTTTAAAATTTAATATAGATAAATTAGTATTATATTGTAAAGTTATATCTGTTTTATTTTTACTAATTAGATATTCTAAAATTTTATAGTGTTGTTCTAATACTAAAGGCTCTCCTCCAGCAAAATATATAACTTCTAAATTAGAATAAATTAAATCTAGTCCTTCCCAAAAAACTTTTGTATCCCAATACTCTAGCTTTTTTCCCTCAATATTAAAAAGTAGTTTTGCTTCTTTAATCCAAGAAGTACTAGCATAACTTCCACAAGTTCTACATCTAAAATTACAAGTATTGCCTAGTCTAAAATCTATATAAACTGGAAGGGGAGGGGTGAGAGTTTCTTGAAGGTATTCTTTATGCTTCCAAAATTTGTTAGCGTTATTCTTTGGATTTTCATAAACACCAAGCTCTTCTTTTCTGAAACATGCATTATAGCATTGAGGAGGGATTTTATCATCTAGAAAAGTTTGGCGTAATGACTTATACTTTTCTCCGTGCCAAACATCAAGTATTGTTTGCTGACTAGTTCCTAAAGAGTATTGGTCATCAAAAGTATTTGAAAAACAACAAGCTTTGTATTGACCTTTCATATTACCATGAAGATGAATCCAAGGAAGTATACAACCTTTTATTGCCATTATTGTTTTGGAACCATTCTTCCTGTGCCAGGAAAGGCTCCAAAGTGTACAGTATTATTTCTTATTCTACAAGCTTGATAAGATTTTGCACAGTCATCTTCGTCTGCACTTACTCCAACTAAATTATTTATTGTAATAGGATCAGCATTTGAAGTCCTAACAGGAAAAGTACCAGGTATAGCAATAGAGCCTGGACCAGGATATTGGCACTCTTCACCTTTATAGATCCATTGACAGGTATTTTTATAGAATTTACGCTTTGGTAACTGAAGCTTAAAATACTGCAACCAACTAGTTAATTCAAATTCTGCTTTAGTCTCATTTAATAGCTGTAACTGAGTAACCTTAAACACATCTTTTACATAGGCTTCTTCATCATAATCATCATTAACAATGTATAGATTTTCGTTATTAGAAACGTTAGCTAAAGGAGCAGATAGAAATAGTATTCTATCCTCTTGTATATCTTGAATTTGAACAATATTTGTTGAAAAAGTAGTAGTAACATTATCACCTGGTCTATAAGGAGTACCATTTATTACAGATACTACGTTACTTGATATATAGTCAATTTTTGAATGCTCAGGCCAATATTGTAAATGATTAGCAAAGGTAGATTTTATTTCTACTACTGCGCCAA
>Ga0222719_10001616_pt1 | contig 21615 bp, 19 predicted proteins | sample C33_34DmetaG_FD_165039 | JGI IMG/M metagenome (GOLD analysis project Ga0222719, IMG submission 165039) | Estuarine water microbial communities from San Francisco Bay, California, United States - C33_34D | ecosystem: Environmental > Aquatic > Marine > Unclassified | place: USA: California...
TAGCAAGATGGTTGCTTTACAGAATAGCTGAAGACTGGAATATTTCTGCAACACTAGATCCAAAACCTGTAAAAGGTGACTGGAATGGTGCTGGTATGCATACAAACTTCTCGACTAAACAAATGAGGGAAGATGGTGGATACGATGCAATAGTTGCAGGATGTGAAGCTCTTGGTAAAAATGCTGATTTGCATGTAAAAAATTATGGTGCAAACATTGAAGACAGGCTAACAGGTGACCATGAAACTCAAAGTTTTGATACTTTTTCTTATGGAGTTAGCGACAGAGGAGCGTCAATTAGAATTCCATGGCAGGTTGAAGTTGATAAAAAAGGTTATCTAGAAGATAGAAGACCAAATGCTAATGGAGATCCTTACGTCATTGCAATGTTAATGATTGATACAGTTTGTTCAGCAGCTTCTAGCTAGAAGCTGTTGCAACAATTTCAGAAATCTTTTCTATTAGTTGATCAAGATTTTCATTAAATGAATCAAGAGCAGCTGCTCTTCTTTCTCCTGTATCAGAAGATTCAAGACCAGCTTTAAGCTCAACTGTATCTTCATAAACTAGAGTTACTAACGTTTTCAGCTCTTCATGACTTGTGACTAAGTTTGCATATGTACTTGGAGGTCCAGGATTGGAAACTGTATCAACAAACTCATTCCATTTGGCAATAAAGACATCAAATTCATCTTTTGCTTCTTGATAAGTTACTGTTTTATTATCCCAGTTATCATTTGCTTGCAAAACTTCTTCACCAAGACTAATTGCTACTATTCTCTCTCCATTGATTTCTTCAAGATATGAAATATAGTCATCTGGCAATGTTGTAGTAGTTGTAGTTGTAGACGTATCTTCAACTATTTCTTCTGCTACAGTTTGAACAGTGGTATCTTCTACAACGATATCCAAGTCATTGTTTGTTGCAACTCTATTTATAAAAGTGTAAGTAGTAGCGATCATTCCAATTAGCACTAGAGGTAAAACAATTCTGCCTGGCTTTGGGTCTGGATTAAAGGTTTCCATAGCTATATTGTATCAAACTTATTTAATATATCGTTATTAATCATATTCCAATCAGAGGACTCCTCTTTTGTAATTGTTAAGAATCCAGGACCAGTAAAAATTGAAAGAATTCCATCAATCTCAATTAAATCTTTAGCAACACCTTCAATGTCTTCACTATCTTTTTTTATATACGTAGCGATTTCATAGTTATGTTCAATTAAAATTTTTTTTGCGCTTGGGTTTGGGGTATCTATTAAATCCATATTTCAATAATATTTTAATACAAAAAGAACTATTATGTCTGTATGCAATACGAACTTAGTAATTTAAGAAAAAATAATATCAGTTTGAGCAGTAATCAAATTTTTCCAATTATAGGTTTGTATTTCTTTGTTTTGGGCACATCTTTGCTTGGCTTCTCAGTATATTTATTTCTTGAGTCGGCTGGCCTTGTAGAACAAACACTTATAAATTGGAACGGCCAGGGATTATTTTGGTCATTTATAACATTCTTTGCCTCTCTTCTTATATTGTTTATACCTATAGAGTTTTTTGATAAATACTTTATAGAAAACAGATCATTTAGAAACCTTCTTGCCAATATTGTTTCTGTGATATTTATATCCCTTTTTTTTCTAATATTATTTCAAGTTTTACTTAGGAATCAAAATATTTTCGTAAATGAATATTTAGTAATTGCAAGAGCCGTATCGTTTTCCGGTTTCATAGCAATTCCTTTACTACTATTTTTGTTTCATAATTTTGGAAGAAATATCTATCTAATCAATAATAATACGTATGCCTTTACATTAATTTTCTGGATATTAACTACTCAGATATTTTTATAATTACATTTCATCAACAGGCAATATTCCCAGGCAAAACATCGTATTGTGACTTGTAGTCAAAAAAAGATTGATTATATAGAGCTTTGAAGCCATGTGTTTTGGATCTGTAATACTTGAAAGTTTTTCATTTTCATAAAATTGATTAAATAAATTAGAGATTTCGTACAGATAATTTGCAAGATGATGTGGTTCATTTAGTAAAGCTGATTGTTCAAGATAATGAGAAAATAAAAACAATTTAGAAAGTAAGAGTTTATCTGTTTTGTTAAGTATCAATTCTTTAATTTCCTCCTTGCGATGTTCTATAGTGTCTAATAATTTTTTTGCTCTAACCTGTGAATATTGAATATATATACCTGTTTTCCCATTAACATTTGTAAACTTTTCTAAATCAAATTTGTAGTCTGTTTTTCTATTTGTGATTAAGTCACTAAATGTGAGAACAGAATTGGTCAGGTGTGTAATTGTAGAATCACTTAACTTGGTATTAATATTTTTTATATAGTCATAAGTTTCACCAAACAATTCACTAAGCGGTTTTGTACCGCCCTGTCTTGTTTTAAAAGGGTTTCCATCACTATCATTTAGTGTTCCATAGGAAATATGCTCATGATATAAATCATTAAACTCAAAAAACTTGATTGAATCAAATAATTGCTTAAAGTGCAGCGATTGACGATTATCAACAATGTAAAAAGCCATATCATATGTAATGTTTTTTTGTCTATACAAAATAGTTGCTAAATCTGTGGTTATATACAGGTAAGATCCATCTGATTTAGTAATTAAAACTTTTGGATCAACATCTTCGGCACTAATTAGGGCACTTTCATCTTTGATTACTTTTTTATTTTTAACTAAGTCATCTATCATTTCAGGGATTAAATCATTGACATCACTTTCTCCCAGCCAGAGATCAAATCTATGATTTAAGGTTTTAAAATCTTTTTCAAGGCTTTCAACAGAAGTGTTCTTTATTATTTTCCAAATACCGAGCATATTTTTATCATTATTATTTAAAAGCTTATTAATTTCTTGAGCTCGGATTTTAAAGTTTTCATTTTTCTTGTATTCTTCACTTGCTTTTGGATAGATTACCTCTAATTGATTAGAGTCAATACTCTCTGGATCTATGTTTTCTTTTTCTAAATATGAAATGATTTGAGCAACAGGCATACCCCAGTCTCCTAGATGAATATCGCTTATAACTTCGTTGTTAATAAAAGAATGCATATTATAAAGACTTCTTCCAATGTTCAGCGTACGCATATGTCCAACATGCAGTGGTTTACCAATATTTGGTCCACCATAATCAAAAATGATTTTGTGTTTTTTATTTTTGATGAAATCATTTTTTGTATTGGTTATTTTATTTATGAGGAAGTTGTGATTCAAGCTTAAATTAATAAAACCAATATCATTTTTATCAACAGTTTCAAAAATTTGTGATTCTTTGATTGTTTCTACAACCTTTTTTTGAAGTTTCGTAAAAAAATCTTTTTTATTATATTTAACTAAATTATTAATCTGTAAATCATATCCATCTATTTTTGAAAGATTGAACTGTATATCTTCATCTAAATTAAATACTTTAAATTCATTTTTTATAGAATCTGTTAAATTTGTATAAATATTATTCATTAAGATAAAATTCTAATCTTTATTTTAATGCTTATCTACGAAACAACACTTGCCTCAAAAAGTAAACTACAAATAAAGGATTGTCTATTAAGTATCTTTTATACAGCCTCTTTGGATCTTGCACTAGCCTTGATAACCATTCAAACCCCATATTCGCAACCCATTCAGGTGCTTTCTTTTTTGTTTCTGCAACCCATTCAAACACACCACCAATTCCCACAAAGTTTGAATTAATATCCATTGTTAAATTCACTTGATCAATAAACATTTCTTGTTTTGGAAAACCGAGTGAGACCCACACAATATCAGCATCAATATTTTGTATTTCATCAGCAAACTTTTCTACAAGTTGGTCAGACTCCATAAATTCAGGACAAATGTAGCCGCTAATTTGAATTTTTGGATAATCTTTTTTGAGATTTTTAATCATTAACTCTGTTGTAAGTTCATCACTACCAAAAAAATAATGACTGCGATTTCTGTCCAAACCATCTTCTATAGTTTGCAAAAAAACTTTATATCCATCAACTCTTGGAAAATTTTTTTTAGTCAATATTGAGAGAGCTTTCGCAACAGGAAAACCATCAGGTGTTCTAATCGTAAAATTGTTAATTAAATCTGCAATATCAGAGTTCCTGGCACTTCGTACTAACGTATTTGCATTACAAATAGCAATTCTATTTCCAGCAGTCTTATTTAATATATTTGAAACCTCATTAATGCTTGTTTGAGACACATTTGTTTGCAGCACCTTAGTAGTTTTCATTGTTGCAACTATTATATAAGTATTAAATATAGATAAAAAGAAATTCTTGCGCCTGTGGCTCAATTGGATAGAGCATCTGACTTCGGATCAGAGGGTTGGGGGTTCGAGTCCCTCCAGGCGTGCTAAGAAATGAAATTAATTATTCTTTCTGTTCTTGAAGTCATTGACTCAGTCCCTTGTTGATTACCAAATGACTCTTGTTTGCTTGCTTCCAATAGTGCAGATTTAAATGATTCTTCATCGTTTTGGGTAAAGAAAAAAATATTTTTGTTTTTGTCTAGAGCTCTATGCGACGGAAAATCTGTAGCAACTATTTTTAATCCAGAAGCTACATATTCATAAAATTTGAGAGGATCAGTATAGTACTTAGAATACTGATCAGAGCTACTTGCAAGTATTCCAATTTCTGCTTCTGCAAGTTCATTACTCAATCTCACCTTTTTTACGTGTGTTGAAAATAAAACATTAGTTAATTTTTTGTATTTTTCTTTTAATTCAAGAACTTCATTTTCAGTACCTCCAAAAACTTTTAGTTTAAAATCCGCTAATAATTCATCACCAAATGAATTAAAAATAAAATCAAGATATCTATTCTTTCCCAACCTACTTAATGTGCCAGCATAGACAACCCGCTTACTAATTTTATTTTTAGTAGAGTAAAAATAATCACTGTCAAAACCAGCTCCTTGAATAAGTAATCTCTTATCAAATTTTTTATGAATATTTGTTATATCTTTTAAATTTTGATTTAAAAATATTATTTTCGAAGTATTTTTTTTAATACTTATCTTTAATAAAATCTTTCTCAGCCTAGTTATTTTATGACATTCAAATACTACAGGAATATTTTTTTGTGAAAGGAAGTAAAACACCCAGTCTGATCTTGTATAAAAAACTGAAGGAACGCCATAATTATTTAGAACTTCATTTACTGATTGATATGCCCAGTAAGCATGTGAATATATGTATCTAATTTTTTTAAACCTTTTTGAAGTTTCAAAATTGTTTTTATGAGAGAGGCCTTTAACAAAGAACTTATCATTTTTAATTTCATAGTATTGTTTTAAATTTTCAAAATTGTCATCGCTGGTACTACTCCTAAGTGGAAAAAATAATGTGACAGAATATTTGTATCTTGAAAAATATTTGCAGGTACCAATTGTTTGTTGAGAGTTGGCAGTCTGAGCAGGAAAGTCTTGATATGTTAAATAATACAGTTTTTCTTTGCTATTCATTTACTTTTGTTTCCACATCTAGTATTTTGTCACTAAAAATTAAAAACAAAAATAAAATAAAACTATTTAGATACAATAAGGTGTCATTCTTCAATATATTTATTAAGTAAAAGACCAAGAAACAAATATAAATTGAATTACTTCTATTTTTATAAATCTTGAAAATTATTAGCCCCACCAAGACAATCAAACCATTAAATCCAATAAAAATTAAATATGAAAGTATAGAAGAGTGAGGCAGAACTAGGCCATCGTTTACTCTTGTTGGATGGTTTAAGTAGTAATTAACAATATTGTTTACTCCGGTTCCAAAAAAGAATGTTCTTATGTTTGGATCATATTTTCCAAAAAAGGTTCCCCATTTTACTCCCCTATTTATAGGAGATGCAACAGTACTTATTAATGTTGTTATATTTGGAATATTATTTCTACTACTGTAATGGTATTTTTCAATTAAATAAGTAAGAGAAGAAGACACAGCGTCTTGATCACTTTGCATTTGTAATACTTCTAAATATCTATTTTGATCAATTGCATCAAGTCCCCATTCATTTTTATCAAGATTTTCAATATAACTAATTTCAAGACCTTCCTGGATTAATTTTCTACTTGCATTTTCTAATGAGTATGTGTTGAAAAACAAAAGGTATAAGGTTGGGAAAAAAGAAATTATTAAAAGCAATACAATAATCAACAGTTTTTTATTACTAATGTTTACATACACATAAAAAATTGCAGTTAAAACTATTAATGAGGTAAAAGCAGCAAAATTATTAGATCTATATAAACCATAGATACAAGCAATTAAAAGTACATATTCTATATTTTTTAATCTATATGTTTTTGAGTAGATTGAAAGCACAGCAACAATAAGTATTACAAAAGCATAGAATTCACCGACCGACTCAGCACTTGAACTCATACCTCTCCATGCATTCTCTTGCACTGATTCAAGAGTTTTACTACCAGTTTTTTGAAGCCCCATAAAATAATATATAGCAAAATTTCCTACATTACTTAATGCAGAGATAAATGAAAAAAGCATTAAGAGACTTCCTGATATTAAAAAATTAAGTTTAATTCGATCAAGATTTAAATTTTTATACGTATTGTTTAATAAATTAAGAAATCCAATAACTAAAAAATAATATGCCAAACTCCAAAATAATATTGATAGGGGGTTGTGAGCTGAGCTGCTAAAACCGTTAAGCTTATCGATGTCAAAAAAAGTAAACTCTTTAGAAATACTGTCTATCCAAAAGAACGCAAGCACTATAGTGAACAACAAACCACCAAGCATTTTTTTACTTTGAATTGTGTAATTTATACCAATAAAAACAATGAGTATTAAAAATATGTTCAAATTTAATGAATGGTAACTACCAACTAGAACAAAAAGAAAAGGTAAGTACTCAATAAAAGTATTAAATCTTCTTTTAATCAAAAACAAAAAGACTTTTAGAATTATAAAAATAGTAATTAAAAGAGAATTTATAAGAAAATTACTATTTAAATCTTGAGAATAAATTTTAGAATTTAAATTATAATATCCATACTCTCCAAAAAAATGAAAACTAAATAAGAGTATGGTTAAAAAAATCGAAATATTTTGATATTTAAACTCTTTCTTTTTTTCTGATGCAGGAATAAATGAAATTAAAACCAACCAAAAAATTGACTGTAACAAAAAATCTATATTTAGATTTGTTCCAAGGTACACAACAAGTTTGTCATTGAAATAGTCCGCACCGTTTATTTTAGAAAAACAATTTATAGAACCCGATTTATCAAATTTAATTTCAAAATTTTCAATATGGTCAATTGATAAAAATTGAAATAAAGAAATCTCACAAGTGTTTGATTGGTAGTTACCTACCGTTTCGATATCTAGTGGATAAAACGAACTTGTTTGATCTCCGCTATTAACAATCCACGGAATAAGTAATAAAAGAATTACTAGGAGTAACTTAATTTGAAATTTGTATTTAAGAATTATGTTTCCACCTTTTTAGAAATAATTTTTCATAAAATATTAAGCCCAAAGATATTGCTATAAGAATAAAGAATAAACTTTCTTCATAATTTGAAAAAGAAGCAATACTTTTTGACCAACCTCCATTTACATAGTTGGCGCACTCTAACCATGAGTTAACATTTATTAAATTACCATCCGCATCATAAAGTGTTACAACATTAAAATCTGGATCTGGAGTAAAAATAAAATTTGGATCATTTCCAATCATTTCGAAGTCAGGAGTAATTTCAGAATTACCACAAATCTCGGCTATTTTTTTATCCATATTTAATCACTATACATAATGTTACATATAGATTGTTTTTTGTATTTAATCAATTAAACATATTGCATAAATTGAATAATATATATTAAATGAAAGCAGATCCGGGATATTTCGGCCCAAACTCAATGATGTGGAAGGTCAACAAAGAAATAACAGTTTTGTTTGGGGGAGCAAGAGCATTACTAATGCATGCAGTGCACCCATTAATTGCTGCTGGTGCAAGACAGACATCTTTTTATCAGAGAGATCCTTGGAAAAGACTAATAAGGACTCTTTCCTTACAAAATTCTGTGACTTTTGGAACTAAAGCAGAAGCTGACGAAAGTGCACATCGAATTAATAAACTACACGAAGTAATTAAAGGTGAAGATGAAGTTACAGGTGGATACTATGATGCCCTGGATCATGAACAACTTTTATGGGTACATGCATGCTTGCAAATATCATCAATCTACTTTTATGAAAAAACCGTAGGAAAGCTTACCATTGAGGAAAAAAATAAATACCATATAGAAAATATGTTTGCAGCTGAATTGGTTTTAGTTGATAAAAATTTAATGCCTAAAACTCATAATGAGTTAAAAGAATGGGTAATTGAAAAATCTCAACAAAAAGACTACTTAGTAAAAACTGATGTTGCCTTAGACGTATACGATATCATTGGCGGTGGTCCAGTTCCTAAGCATATAAAACCTATTTGGCCATTTATAGCATTTACAGCATTCAATACCTTACCAAAAGAGTTCAAAGATATATATGGAATTAAAAGTTCTAAATTAAAGTCAGTTCTAGTGAATTTCAATCTGTTTTTACTAAAGTTTACAAGACCATTTTTACCTCCTTTTTTTAGGCTGATTGCACCAGCGCGTTGGGCAAAACAAAGAATTACTAAATCTCCACAACTAAAATTTAGTGACAAAGCAAATTACTAAGCAATATAATAAAAAATATGAATGATGAACAAAAATGGAATGATATCTCAAATGATATTTCAGATGTAGCTAAAAAAATAAAATCTCGTATAGATGAAGAAGATTTAGTAGATGATTTAAAAGATACTTTTAAAAATACAATTGAAAATACCTCTCAGCTTATAAATAATATAATTCAAACAGTTGAATCTACTGTTACTGATGAAGAAATTAAAAAAGAGACTAAAGAAATTGTTGCCAACATAAACTCTGAACTCAAGTTATTGCTTCATGAAACAAAAAGCAAAATTTCAGAAACATTCAATTCTGATATTTCTACCGAGGAAGAGTAAACTTATATTCCTTATAAACATTAGAGTTGTTTATACTAATTTTGTTATTAGTTAACTGGGTCGGTAGCTCAATCGGCAGAGCAGGAGCCTTTTAAGCTCAAGGTCGTGGGTTCGATTCCCACCCGACCCACTAAATTCCGGAGTTTCTGTTTTTAAAAATAGCTAAAGGTGTTTTTAAAATAATTTTTAGATCATTATAAATAGACCAGTTTTCCATATATTGCATGTCATACTTGTGCCATATTTCAAAGTCTGCTGTATTTCTTTCGTTGATTTGTAGCAAACCAGTTAATCCTGGTAAAACGTTTAGTCTTCTTATATAAATTTCATCAAAATGTGCGTTATCTTCAGCAAATAGTGGCCTTGGTCCGACTAATGACATTTCACCTTTAAATATATTAATAATTTGTGGAAGTTCATCTAGGCTAAATTTTCTAATTAATCTAGCACCTTTTATAAATCTAGGATCATCCTCAATTTTAAAAAGAGGCCCATCATGCTCATTTAATTTTTGAAGCAACTCACGTTCTTTATGAGAGTCAACTTTCATAGTTCTAAATTTATACATACTAAATTTTTTTCCATGAAGCCCTATACGTTCTTGCTTTATTATTGGAGGAAAGCCATCAGAAATAAGTATAAAAAGTGTTATGAAAAAAATAAATGGGATTGTAAGTAATAAAATAACAAAAGAAAAAACTATATCAATTAGTCGTTTAACAAGATATCTTGATCCGTACTGTATGTCATTATTGAGATAAACTAAATATTTACTCTCTACTTCAACTAATTTATATAAAAACTTGTTATAAAAATCTAATATCTGATCACTTACTATCAATATTTTCTTATTTGTAGATAGAAGATATTCTTCTAGGTCTTTAGACAATTTAACTTGTTCAGTTATTTTTAAAACAATTAAATTAACATTTTCATTTAAAATCTGTTCATCAATAAAAGTTTTAATTTCGGCTGAAGATAAACTAGAATCTTTGTTCAACTTTGCAACCTCACTTCTTAAAGTTAAAAGGCGAATTTTATAAATTAATGATTCAGAATGTAAGTTGATGGATATAAATTTTTCTGAAAAAGCTGATCGACCAAGCGCAGTCGATAAGAATTCTGTATTTCTAAGTAAAAGCAATATTAACGGTATGATAAGATTGAATAAAATTAGGTATCCTCTCGATAGAATTGTAAATCTGAAAAGTACAATAAATATCATAAATGAACTTGTCCATAGAAGGAAAATATTTATGTATTCATCTAAATAACTTCTTGATTTTTTGAATTCAAAATCGTTCGAGTAATTATAGAAGTTTGAAGACTGTAGCAAAATCATGAATATAAATACATATAATGCAATATAAAAATCTAATTTTACAAAATCGGAATTTATGAATGGGTAAAAGCGATCTTTATCTTCAAGGAGGTTTTCTAAAATAATAACAAACCCATCTAGATAATCTCCAATTAAAAAATTGTCAAAATATAAGATGGTTATAACCGTTAAGGTTGATTGAACTGTAATAAACCTGATTATTTGCTTTAAAATATTTTGATTCAACATCCTCAAATATTCTAATATGTTTACCTTAACTAATAAATATAATTTGTTTATACTTATTTTACTTGGGGGCGTGGTGAAGTCTGGAGTTCACGCCTGCCTGTCACGCAGGAGGTCGCGGGTTCGAATCCCGTCGTCCCCGCAAGTATGGCCAGATAGCTCAGTCGGTAGAGCACTTGTCTGAAAAACAAGGGGTCGGCAGTTCGATTCTGCCTCTGGCCACAATAAACATAGGCTCTATCGCCTTTCACAATTGTACTAATCAAAACTTAGAACATTTCTTAGAACATAGCCCCTGAAAAACCCAATAAATATTGGGATAGTGTTTTCAAAATTGGGTTTGGTATCATAGTTATATGGAAGTAATTGTACTCTTAGTTTTAGTAGGTACATATTTTGGGTACAGAAAATATAATAGTGGTGGGTTTGTTACTCCTGAACTTCACTCAAAAGAGCTCCTAGAGAAATTAGAACAGACACGAGATTACATTGACTCAGTAAAAACAACCTTGAATAACCAAACCTCAATAACTTATTTAAAAGACACTGTGTACGCATTTATAGAAGATGCTTCAGTTGAGCTTCACGAACCACGATCCAAACGCATTGCAGGATACAGTGGAGTTCGAGTCGCAAAAGGAATTTATATTGGTGGTTCACAGGCAAGGTCGTATCAAGAGATGAGAAGACTCGACAGTGGAAAGTTAAAACTAACCTTTAACGAACTACTTTTTATGGGAGATTTAGAGACAAGAACAATAGAGTTAAAACGCATTATGGATATTGAGCCCTATATTGATGGCTTTAAGCTCTCTATAAAAAATCGACAGAAACCCATTGTTTTTACTGGCGTACAGGAGTCTGGTAGTTGGTCAATGGTTATCTATTTACTTCGTTCACTTAGTTCACAACACGCAAGAAAACAAACACTAGACCTTGAAGTTGTGAATAGAGAGATTGATGATATTGTATCTGAAATTGATACACAGATAAGTATTGAAAAAAGAGAGCTTGATAATTAAACAAATGACTACATTTCAAGATATAGTTAAATCACTTCCAAGTGATCCTAACCAAAAAGGACTTGAGTTTGAAAAGATTTGTAAATGGTATCTTCTCAACTCTCCTTTCTATAAAAAACAGATTAAAAATGTATGGCTATGGAGTGAGTGGAAAGACAGGTGGTCTAACCAAGATAGAGGGATAGATTTAATTGCAGAAACAAAAAGTGGAGAGATTTGGGCAGTACAGGCAAAAGCTTACGACTCAAAAAACCAAATACCAAAATCTGATATAGACTCTTTCCTCTCTGAATCTAGTAGAAGTTCAATAGATTTTAGACTACTAATTGCTACTACAGATAAACTCAGTGCTGGTGCAAAACAGGCTATCGAAGGTCAACAAATCCCTGTTGGTCTAAGAATGTTAAACGATCTAATAAATGAAGAACTAGATTGGAACATTACTAAAAAAGAAGTAGCACCTGTAATTAAAACTCCTAGACCACATCAAAAAACTGCAATAAAAGATACAATCAAAGAATTTAAATCAAACAATAAAGGTCAGTTAATAATGGCTTGTGGAACAGGAAAAACTTTAACTGGTCTCTGGATAAAAGAAAGTCTACATGCTGATACCACTCTTGTACTACTGCCCTCAATATCTCTTCTCTCACAAACACTTAGAGAGTGGTTAATAAATTCCAAAACAGATTTTGAGCCTTTTGCAATATGCTCTGATGAGTCTGTTGGAAATAATGAGGAACTATACAAAACTTATGAACTTGGTATTCCTGTCACTACAGATAAAACTAAAATCAAAAAGTTCTTAATGAGTAAAGGTAAGAAAGTTGTTTTCTCTACTTACCAATCTTCACAGAGAATTGCAGAAGCAATTGGAAGAACAAAATTCAAGTTTGACCTAATAATCTCTGATGAGGCACATAGAACCACAGGGGTTTCTTCAAAAGAGTTTTCTTTAATTCTTGATGACAAATTAATACCTTTTCAACATAAATTATTTACAACTGCAACACCAAAAATTTTAACAAACAGTGTTAAAAGCACTGCTGATGAAAGAGGTTTAGTTGTTAACTCAATGGATGATATAGAAATTTATGGACCTGTTTTTCATAAACTAGATTTTTCTGAAGCGATAGATAAAGACTTATTAACAGATTATAAAGTTGTAGTTGTTGGAGTAGATAAAGAAGAGTATAAAAAATTAATTACTAAAAGAGAGATAGTTAATTATGAAGATATCGCTACTACTGATGCACATACTTTAGCAACTTTGATTGCAGTTCTTAAAGGTATAAAAAAGTACAAGCTTAAGAAATTAATTACTTTTCACTCAAGAGTTAAAGGTGCAAAAGACTTTTCTTCCTTAATTGCAGACCTTGTTCGTAATTTAACTAATGCAAATAAGTTAAGTCTTGGTTTTGAGTCTGATTTTGTTTCAGGTGCTATGCCTTCTTTTGAAAGAGACCTTAAACTAAGAAATCTTAAAACTAGTAAAAATATTACCCTACTTTCAAATGCCAGGTGTTTAAGTGAAGGTGTAGATGTTCCAAGCTTAGATGCAGTTGTTTTCGCAGATCCAAGAAGATCACAAGTAGATATTGTCCAAGCTATTGGTAGAGCAATAAGAAAATCTGAAAATAAAAAAAGAGGTATCTTGCTTTTACCCGTTGTCATCGATGAAGAGAAAGAGCTAGAGGAACAACTGGATGATTCTGGATTTAAAACTGTGTGGAATGTTATAAATGCTTTAAAATCTCACGACTCAAGAATTGAAGAACAACTTGATAATTTCAGATTAAGAAAAGGAAAAAGGAAAGTATCAAAGAGCTCATCTTTCATTGACAATGTTGAGTTTGATTTACCTTTAAAAATTAATAAAGATTTTGAAGAAAATATTCAATTAAGAATTCTAGATGCTGTATCTACTTCTTGGTATGAGTTCTATGGCGCATATCAAGAATTTATTAATAAAACAGGAAATGTATATTTAAAAGTCGGGGAAGAGTTTAATGGATACAATTTGGGAGATTGGCTTGGGTATCAAAGAACTTTATACAACAAAAATAAACTCGATCAAGAAAAGATTGATTTACTAGAAAACACTAAAGGTTGGACATGGGATCCAGATTGGGATGAGTTTAAAAAAGTCTTTGAAGTCTACAAAGATTACTGTAAAAAAAATAATACATTTTATGTAAAGAGATCTGAAGTATATAAAGGTATAGATTTAGGTAGGAGAGTTTCTTTTTGGCGAGCTAATTATTCAAAAAATAAAAATTCAAGATACTACAAAGCATTAAACGACTTCGGGTTTTTATTCGATGTAAGAAAAGAACGATGGTGGATGAGATATGGTCAAATGCTCGAAAATTATAATAATAATTCTCTTACTAATTCGGACAAAAGTTGGCTTAAGGACCAGAGAGCAGGTGGAAGAAAAGAGAGAGATCAAAAATTAAACCAAGACCAAATAAAAGCTATCAGTAAGTTTAAAGATATAACATTTGATAGGAAACAAGATATAAGCTTAAGAATTGTAAATAATCATATTCAAATTTTTAAAGAATATAGATTAAAACACAAACATCTAACACCTTTTATAAATGAAACTTTTAACTCAAAAAAACTTCAAAGAACATACAATATTGGGAAAATATTACAACAATATCGGGTCGATAAAAATATTCCAGAAAAAGTAAAATATTATTTAGACTCCTTACCTAAATCTGAGTTTCTTTGGAAATATACACCGCACCCACTTGAAGGGAAAGTTAAAACAAATACCTTGAGAAACTTTTTATTAGTTCTAGAAAAGTATGATGAATCTACTGACAATAAATCTATCAAAAGAACTATTTCAACTTTTAAACATCAATATAGATACAAAACAATTGATCCATTTATAAAAAAAGAGTTATCCAAACTTCCTGGTTGGAAGTGGAATGAGCACGATGAGTTGTGGAATAAAAGGTATTTACAATTAAAAGAATATTTGGAAAAGAATAATATTTTGACCCTAAATAATTCAACAAAATTTAAAAATGCGCCAATCGGAAAATGGGCGAGTAATCAAATAAATTTATATAAAGAAAACAATCTACCTAAAGATAAAATTAAAAAATTAGAGATGTTAAATAACTGGATTTGGGAAGTAGACAAAAGAAATATTGTATGGGATATGAACTTTAATGAACTCAAAAAATATTCCAATAAATTTAAAACTTCAAATGTTCCAAAAAATTATATATCAAACAATTTGGAGCTTGGTAAATGGACAGATAGGCAAAGAGCTTACTATGGAAATAAAAGAGCAGCCCTCACAAAAGAAAGAATTAAAAAATTAGAATCTTTGAAATACTGGAGTTGGTCTAAAAAGAACACTTCTAAATAACCCCTGACCTACTGAGATACAGTAGATCAGGAATTTAACTTATTCAAGATGCTCAACTTACTCAAGAAGTTCAACATACCAACCCTCAGAACCCTTATCATTTCTAATGGATTTTGAGTTTTCTAATTGCTTTCTAGCTCTTCTGTAAGTGCTATTTGTATAATCGTTTAAGATTCTCTGCTCTAACGCTGAGCTACTTTGCCTACCACCTGCGTTTTCCAGTGATTCAAGTATGACATTACAACACTCATCAACCTTAGAGCTAGGGTCTGTCTTAATATCTTGTCCAACTTCGTGGGCAAGCTCTTCAGTTTCGCCTCTATAAATCAATTTAGGTTGGTTGAACTCTGATAAATTTGAGAAATCTAACTCAAACTTATGAGACGACATATTGCCTATATTGTTTTTAACTACTGAGAAAATTTTTTCTTCAGTATCAGGGTCGGTTGCTAGTAGCCAAACTAATCTAACCAAACCTGTATAAGCAATTGAGCCATTGATTGAATAAAGGGGGTTTGAATTGTTGCCTTTGTTCTTATGTGTCACTAACAAAATTGAAGTCCTGTAGTAATCAGCTACTTTCTTTAAAGGTTGTAAAGCGTGCCTTACTGACTTATCAGAATTGGTATCTGTACTTTGTCCAATAAATGAATTTACTGTATCAACAACAATGAGCTTAGGCTCTATCATTGCTACTTCGTAATATAATTTATTTAGATCTTCAGGAAACTTGAAAGATTCTTCTTCGTTGTAGATGAATATATTATTCAAGTTTGCTCCCTGAGTTAATAAACGAGGGATAACAGTATCACTAGCGTTATCTTCTGAGCCAAACAAAATTACTTTACCTGCCTGAACTTTATGTCCAAACAGTTCGCCACCTCTTGAGATTTGGCTAGCTAGTTCTATTGAAAGAAATGACTTCCCTGCGTTTGGGTCACCACCCAATAAGTGCAGTGATGATTCTTTCAATATATTTGGAACTAACCAATTCACTTTGCTTGGTTTGATATCTATTGCAGGTATCGTAGCTCTTCTAGTTGTAGTGACAGGGTTTAACAAGTTGACTAGCTCAGCGTGACCCTGAGAAGAAAACTCACTACCAAATTCATTTAGTAGTTGGACTAACTCCTCAGAGTCTATGCTATTGCGAAGAGGCATACTTAATACGCTGAGCCAATCTTCAGATAGAGTTTTCAGCTTTTCTAAATCGCCAAAAATGAAAGGCCACAACTCTAACATTGCCTCTTCTATTGTTTGTTCACTAGGCATACTCAACCTCTTTTACTAAGGGATCTGTTTTTAACTGATCCACTGTTTTAGTACAGAGATTGGGCATACACGAACAACAATCGCAAAGGTTTAACTCTGCCTCACAGAAATAACTTCTAGTTAAACAACTAGGGCAAAGTAAATCATTGTCGGAGTAATCAGGTATAATATTCACTATCAGGAACTCCTTTCTCACTTGCTAGGTGTAGATTTACAGAGTTTTTTGATGTTGAAAGGGGAGCTGAAGACTCCTCTTTCTTTTTATCTGCAAGCCAACTATCTAAATCCTTTTCATCAACACGCCAGGAATTACCTATCTTAAAAGCAGGAAAGCTCTTAACCTTAGACCATTTCCGAAGTGTTGATTCAGGAATTGAGAGTTGTTCTGAAACTTCTTTAAGTTTGTAAAGTTTCATCTTCAACCTCTTCGCATATTGAATTTAATTTTCTAAGGGTTGTGACAGTAGGCTCTGCAGTTCCATTTAGATATCTGTAGATTGATACTTCACGCACCCCTGTTTGTAAACTTAAGTTGTAAACGCTACCCACCTTATCAACTAAAGCTTTTATGTCCTCTGTGCTGAGAACTTTTAATAAAGTCATTTAGACCTCTTCTTCTTTCTTCTCTTACTTCTTGTTCAGAGAATCTTTTTTAGAACTCTGGTAAAAAATATTTTTAAATGTACCTTAGTTCTTACAACTAGTATACTACTCCTTGATAGAATAAATGTTTAATTGATATAGGGAAAAATTCGCGATGAGGATTTACATAACAGAGGGAATAGGTCAAGCTAAAGCAGGGCGTACTGTGAATAGAAGACCGCTTACAAAAGCTAAGTGGTTGCAGTTCTATAATACTGATAGCCTCTACTCAACCCCTGAGGGTACAAGACTTTCTTTTATTCTTAACGAAAATGATTTCGGATACGAGCTAGCAAGTAAAGATAAGTTAAGGGTCACAGTCACTTGTGACCTGAAACTTAATGAATTAAATAATCTTAAAGTAAATCTTGAGGGTATCACAAGAGAACACGATCTAATTTTTGAAGATATCTGGACTGCTTGTTGGCTTGGTTTATTTCAGCAATTCAACTTTAACCCTTTAATGACTTTGATTAAGCCACAAGCTAGGAGTTGGGAAAAAGATGAGTTTGAGTATATGACTAAGAGTTCTACTAAACCTGCAACCTTAGTTTTAGATACTGAAAAAGAAATGGGTTTCTCTACTAAAGAACTTAACGCAGTTCTTTTAGCTGAAAGATATTTAAGGTATGTAGATTTCTTTAATGGTAATGACCCTCTTAAGTGGCTAGCAGTTGAGGGAATCTTTACTGATTGGAAACACTATAACCTGTTTGAAAAAAATGTTATTAATGAAAAAACTAGAAAACAAGCTCACTACGAACTAGCTAAAAAAAGAGAACGCACAATAAAAACTTATCTTGGTAGAGCTAGAGAACTAGAGGTACTCAGTAAAGTTGGTACAGGTAATCGTGGCGGTAAGCTCACAAAGAAAGGCGAAAAGATATTGGTTAATTATGTTCTGTATACAAACCAAAACAAAAAAGTTTTAGACAGTGTAAAGTACGAGGTAAGAAAATGAGTGTACATAGACAACCTAACGCAAGCAGTTGGTCAGTTAAGTGGCGTATTAATGGTCAATCAAAGACTAAGTCTTTTTCTGATAAAAAGTTTGGTGGTAAAGCTGAGGCAAAAGCTCAGGCAGAGGCTTTTGATACTCAACTTAAAGCAGATATCTTAAGGAACGAATATTATGATCCACAGAAAAATAAGATTTCTCTTTCAGATTTCAAGCACGAAGTTGGATTAACTAAAGCAGTTCACAAAGAAAGTTCTAAACAATCTTTAGAGCATACTTGGGAATCAAGAGTTGCCCCTTACCCAATTGCTGATAAGTCTATTGCAAGTATTGGGGCTAACGATATTGCAATTCACTTAAGAGATTTAAGAAAACCAAATGGCGAGGAATACTCTAGGTCAGCACTTAATAAAACCTTAGAAGTTATCAGAGTGCTATTAGACCAGGCTTATGAAATGGATTTGATTAAGAAGAATCCTGCTAAAACAAAACTAGCTAAGAAGTATCTACCAAAGAAAGATAGACCAAAGCATATTTACTTAAACCCTTTTCAGATAAATGCTTTAACTAAAGAAATTGAAAAGACCCACCCAATATATTCGGCAATGATTCCTTTAATGGCTTATACAGGCTTGAGGAGTGGCGAAGTTAGAGCTTTAACTTGGGAAGATATTGATTTCAGCAATGGAACTTTAAGAATTAATAAATCAGTTAACGATAATCAAGATATGAAAATCAGTGACCCAAAAACAGAGGGGTCTAGTAGAACTATTCAACTTGATTCAATAACTTTAAAGCGTATGTCAGAACATAGAACAAAACTACCTGCTGACTGTAAGCTTGTATTTCCAAATATGCGAGGTAATCAAAGTGGAAGTGATATCTTATGCACTAACCCAATAAGAGCTAGAAACTTTAAGCGTAGAGTTTTACAACCTGCAGTTAAGAAACTAGGTTTACCTGAAGAAGTTAACCTGCATACTTTCCGCCATACTTCTGTATTTCTTGGGGTACTCTCAGGCTCAGATATACTTGCAATATCTAAAAGGTTAGGTCACAAGAGTATAAGAATAACTGCTGATACTTATTCAGACTTGTTCAAAGAAACTGATATTGAACTTGCTGATAAATTAGCTGATTTACAAGTTAAAACTTTAGATCAGGAATTTCCTGAAACTAAAGAGCAACTTGGATAAGCACTGCATATCTCAAAACTCATAATTTTTATTAAAAATTCGTGCGGGGTGCTTAACCTGAGAGCTAAAGCAAGCTAGCGATTTTTTAGCCCCCCTACCTACTGCATACCTGACAACTCATACTCCCTTTATCACTACCAAAACTCCCAAAAGTATCTGCCCACTTGAATAAACAAAGTGCTTTCTGCCTGTATTAATTGCATAAATGCATAGTTCATCTCTACAAAAGGGCTTAGCAAGTCCGAAAACTCCGAAAACCTATGAGCGTTGACTTAGGCAATAGGCTTAGTGTGTCCAATAAGTACCAAAAGTATTGTTGTTAGTTGGTCGTGAAATGATATATTACAAAATTTAGATCGCATATTGGGGCGGTGATGTCTATAAAAACTATTGAAGAAAGCTAGCGATTTTAAGCTATAACGAAAAGTAATTAGAGAAAGTCGGAATAACAAATTTCATATATTGCATATATTGTTCTTTATTTCGTAATATTGTCAAGTTGAGTATCTTGAGTAAGTTGAATAACTTGAGTATCTTGAGCAATTTGTTTCACTTGACATTGTTATCAAATGCTTATAAAAAGTTAGAACAAATTTAGAACTGCTCACTTCTGAAGTCTGTTTTATTTACCGATCACTGCGATATAGAGCCTGTGTATAACGAGCGTAAAATCAAACTAAATAAGTTATACTTAGCTCAGGTCAAATGGTTTGCCCTTACCTGAAAAACAAGGGGTCGGCAGTTCGATTCTGCCTCTGGCCACTAGGTTTCTCCTTTATTGTTAAAAAACCGAGACAAGAATCGGGACATAAAAGTAAAATTAACAATATGAAAAAAGTACTAACACTCTTGTTACTTTTAATAGTTGCTTGTAGTGGCTCTAGTGAGGAAACTGCAGTAGAAGACACTACAACTTCATCGATTGAAGACACTACAACTACAACAATTCCATCAGTACCAACAGTAGATTTCAATATTGTAGAGATTTATAACACAAAACTTGGAATTGACCTCTGTAGTGATGTAGAAGAGTTAGATACAACATCAGAAAAATGCCTTAGGCAATATAGAGATAATTTAGAAAATGTTTTTAATTATGCAGAAAATTTACAGAAATATATAACTGAACTCAATACCTATCTTGAAGCTTATCCATCAGCAATGACAGAGGAATACACATCTTTGTTCAAATTTGTGAATAATGAATATCAAGCAGTACCAGAAACATATGGAATAGTTGCTAACAAATATATAGACAGGTTTGGAGGAGTACCAGAGTTATTAAACTTTTCTTTTAGTGAAAATATATCAGTAGGGTGTCCTGCTGAATTTAACTATTTATATACTGAGAATTTACAGTCAGGAAACCTAACTTTTAAAAATAATTCAAATGAAAAAATTGTAGTAAATATAAAAAATGGAGAAAATATATCAAATTTAGAAATGCTTAACTCAGGAAGTACTTTTGAGTTTTATGAAGGGAAGTTGGTTAATTTTTTAGGTGAGGTATATCAAGTAAATCTAGATGATAGTTTTTATGTTTCTACTACAAACTTAAGGATTATAAAAGTTGAATTCGATAAAACAAATATTAAATATGGTGAAGAATTTAATCTAAAAATTGAGTATGAACATCCAGAATTTGCTTCTCTGATAAATAATATAAATGAAACTTACATTGTTAGTGTTCAGCTGAGATCATTAAATGGAGATTATACTGAAGCATTAAGCTTCGAATATTCTTTAAATTATGGTAACTCAGATAAAAGTTATATTGATTTAGAAAAAAATATTATTAATATTAACGCGAAATATTTTAATGAAAATAAAATTAATTCTATAAACTTTAACCCTATTGCCAGTCCTTATTTTATTAATTGGATGTGGGTAGCAAGTACAGTTCAAAACTCTAATGGAGTTGAATTGGAAGTCAATAAACCTGGTAGTAGTTATAATGCTTCAAATCAGGATGAGCCTTATGAACTATTTGGAGAAATGAATTCCTGGGGACTAATTGAGGATATTAGAAGCGATTGTTCAATTCTTCAATGGAAAATTAGTGTACCTATTTTTTATAATAATTCACTTACTTTTGAAAAATAAAAACTGTCACAAAACTGTCTCATACTCACAAGAGAAGTCTTCGTTATTTACTGCTCGTAGCGTTTTAGAGCCTCTTAGAAATGAGCGATAAATGAAGATGAATAATGTAAAATGAGGAAAGGTTAAATGGTTAGCCTCTGTCTGAAAAACAAGGGGTCGGCAGTTCGATTCTGCCTCTGGCTACAATAAACATAGGCTCTATTGGTCTTCACAAATAAACTAATCTAAACCGAGCACAAAACCGTACATAATTAAATATTGATTGTATTATAAAATTTAAATTTAAAATTAAAATTTTATTTATAATATTTATTAATGAAAAATATTATTATCTTATTAATTTTTAGTTTAGGTTTAGCTTATTGTGGACCAACTGATGATGAAATCCAAAGCCAAATTGAC
>Ga0222719_10001623_pt1 | contig 21583 bp, 35 predicted proteins | sample C33_34DmetaG_FD_165039 | JGI IMG/M metagenome (GOLD analysis project Ga0222719, IMG submission 165039) | Estuarine water microbial communities from San Francisco Bay, California, United States - C33_34D | ecosystem: Environmental > Aquatic > Marine > Unclassified | place: USA: California...
GTATGGACAGAATATAATTTAGAAACAATTTATAATAACGGAGATCAAGTATTTATACCATAAAAAAATAATAAAATGAAACATCTATTCAGAGCACTAATAAAAATCATGTATGTAGTTGTATTACCAATTGCATTTATATGTACGTCATACTACATAGTATCATATTATGACGTAACACCAACAATACTAATGGCTATGTTATTAGCCGGTATATGTATTGTAGCTAATGCAGTAATGTATTTAGTCTTTATGAGCAAAGTAAAAATGTTGCCTAAAGTATATACAGAGTTCGTTCCTATATTTGGATTTGCATTTGGTGTAGATCCAAATAATGATGAAGGACATATGGCTTGGATTTTATTAATCCCTTTTGTGTCATTTGAGTTCCGTTCATCAAAAAGGTGAACTATAGTTCATCCTAACAGTACCAGTAATATATTATAATATATAATAACACTTGTAGTTAGGCCTTGTAAGGAAAATTTGGTTAGTAGTTTACCAGGATAATAGCACTTGAAGCTTTTTTTCATACTTGTTTAAAGTGGATAGTGCTATTTATTCAACTGCTCACTTCCTCACACTGCTCCTCATCTTTAGTTTGTACTAATAAATAATTTAAATTATGTCAAATAATAAATATAAAATATCAGAGAATATAATGCACGGCATTCTACAGAATGTTTTGCAAGTAAAAAACACACCTAATAGAGAAACCATATATAATATCTTGAATAATGAACTATCTGAACATGCTAAAGAATCTATATTACATTTAGCATTAACAGATGAATATTATAAACCAGTTGAAATAGGGTCTTATGTAACTTTAAATCCACCAACATATCACGCGGGTGAAAAGTTTGAATGGGATATACTCAAAGATATGGGCTTATATGCAGGAAATGACCAAGTATATGCAAAAGTATTAGGTGATAGTTCATGGGGTGATAAGTTTAATCCCTTTTATAGTCACATTAAACTTGCTTTAATGTATCATGATGATGAAAAAAAGTTAAATGAGATAGAATATCAAGCATCTCCATTAGATTTAACAGTAGTAAATGTTGATACAATAAAGTATTTTGATATATTAGCTACAGATTCAGAACCAATACATCATACTTCTGAGTCTATATTTCCTAATGAAGAACAAAACAGTAATAACAATGGCTAAAATTTCAATGGAACTGATGCAACAAGAGCAAAAAACATGGAGAACCATGAATGAAGCTTTAGAGAAAAGCAATGGTTACGGTATACCATTTGGTAAATATATGAATGACAAGTATAGTTTTGATGATAAAGAGTTAGAAGAAGAAGAAAGTGCTTCTATGGCTACTCTGATCATACTTAAGAAACATGTCAAAGAAATCCAATAGATTTGGAATTGTTAAATATACCGTACTATCAGATCCAAAGATATCTATTCAAGCTAAAGGTTTATATAGTTTAATAGCATGTTATGCTGATAAAAACCGTGAAGCTTTTCCATCAGTTTCAACACTTGCTGACTCAATGAGTGTATCACAAAGATATGTTTATAAGCTATTAAAAGAGTTGAGACAGCACAATTACATAAAAAGAGTAAATAGTAATATAGTTATTGAGTAATTGATAGCTATATATATGCAATTTAATTTAGAGTTTCCTTAATATTTCCTTATGATTATTGAGTCAAAGTAGTTTATATTATTATCTTTGTTAGACTATGATAATACAACTACCCAATGGCCGTATAATTGAATGCTCAGTTGAGCAATACCTTTCATTGACTGATGAAGAGGTAGCGGATTTAAATGGGATAAGCTCTGCATATACAAAAGAAGTGGTAAATCCTTTCTATAATAGGTTTTCTGGTAAAATTAATGCTGATGATCATGAATTAGAATTCATAGATGATTATGAAAAAGCATTAGATGAACTAGAAGCCTTTGAGAAATTAGATGACCCGTATTTTCATTCAGATGATATTTAATCATCAATTAAACAATTATTAATTTATTAAATTTTAAAAAATGCAAAGCAAAGTTAACATCTTAGCTGATGACATGGGTAATGTTATTCGCCAATCAAGCAACAATTCAGAGTATGCTTATGTAAGACTACAACAAGACAGAGTTACATTTGGTAACAATGGCTGGGTTAAAAAGTCAAGTATATCTACTCTATTACATGGTAAGTTAGAAGATTTACAATCTTTAGATCTTAAAGCAAATGCTACATTACCAGGTAAACTTATCATTAAAGAGCAATTAGAGCCATTTAGTAATAATGATCCAGATAGAGATCTTAAATATGCTGGTGATACTGGTATTATTTGCTGTGTTGATGGTCAACCTATTTATAGGAAAACATTTTATGTAGTTGATGAAACTGCACAGGATGTACTTATAGCTCACAATAATGGTGATGCTATTAGAGAGGCTAATGGAACCAGCACAAGCGTCAAAATTAAAAATGCAACAACCAAAGAGGCATTTGGTGTTGATGCAGATACAGTAGCTGAGTCAGTTGGAGTTGAAGATACAGTAGAAGATACAGTAGAAGAAGTTGTAGATGAAGTAGAAGAAACTGTAGAAGAAGAAGTTTTAGAAGAAGAAACTTTTGAACTATAGGTCAAATAAATGATAGAGGGAAATGGTGAAGGAGTTCAGGGACCGGATCCATTTCCTAATATCAAACAAATAACTACTTAATCAATAACTTTAAACAATTATGCTATCTCAAGAACAACAACAAGTATTGCTACAGACTCAACAAAAAGATCAATTAGCAAAAAGATTAGAAAGATACCATTACTATGGTATATTATCTGAATATCAATTACATCCACCTTCACTTGTAAACTCTTTAAGTTATAACAAGTTGAATCCATATCAACATTTTTTGTTTAAACGTGTACTTCATGGTTTAAAAGTTTATAAACCTGAAGAAGTTAACAAGTTACATTGGGACAAAAAACGTAGGATTACAAGAGTGTGGAAACGTGGTCAAAAAGAAATCAATGCATGGAAACAAACTATTTCAAGTAAAATAATAAATGATTATCTTAGCAAAACGTTTAAACATTCACCTTTTGTAAAAGGAATGGTGGATATACCAGCAAATGATATACTTGAAGACTATAATAATACCTTGACGTTCAAAGACTTAGGTATTAGATATGAAGATGTCATTTTGAAGTTTATGTCTTTGGGACTTTTACCAAAGAATTATTTAACACTTAAAACTAAATGATCCAACAAAAAAGGAAACTATGCAACAATTGCAATACTGAACAATTTATTTGGAAAAATGATAAAGGAAATCGGTATTGCAAAAGTTGTTGGTTTAAGAGAAAAGAGCCAGATGCTAAACCTTTAAAAGTTAAGAAACCACTTAGCCAAAAATCTAAAAGGATGCAAGTAATTGATCAAGCATATACTAAAATAAGAAAGAAGTATATGTTAGATAATCCTGTTTGTAAAGCATCATTACCTGGTTGTACAATAAATGCAACAGATGTTCACCATATGAAAGGTAGAGGTGAGTATCATTTATCTATAGATACATGGATAGCTGTATGTAGAAAATGTCATAATTGGATAGAAGAACACCCAAAAGAAGCTATAGAGCTTGGATATTCTATAAAAAGAATATAAAACCATGGTCTCATAGCTCAATTGGATAGAGCAACAGCCTTCTAAGCTGTAGGTTCAAGGTTCGAGTCCTTGTGGGATCACTAAAACTAATTATTATGAATGAGCATGAAAAAACAAGATTATTAAAACTAATAGTTTGGACAATAATAGCAACAATAACAATAACATTATGGTGGAACATACTAAAACTAATATCTCCAGAGATATAGTACAGGATGATGCTTTAAAACAAGCATTAAAAAATAAAAGATGTGGTTTAGGTATATCAATGGGTGTTGGTAAAACAAGAATAGCTATACAACATCTTCAGAAAAACTTTAATCCTTTTATAGAAGCATTGGTTGTTATACCAAAACACTCAGTAGGTCAATCTTGGATAGATGAGCTAGCAAAAATGGGTTTAGAGAAATTAGTAAAGCATATAACCTTTACAACTTATTTATCACTAAATAAGAAAGACCCTAATGATTATGATATAGTCTATTTAGATGAATGTCATTCATTGTTACCCAATCATGAAATATTCTTAGCAATGTTTACTGGTAAGATATTAGGGTTAACAGGTACACCACCGCGTGATAAAAAATCAGTTAAGGGAATGCTTGTACAAAAATATTGTCCAATAATATATACTTTTGATATAGATAAAGCAACTGACTCAAATATATTAAACAACTATAAGATAATAATTCATGAATTAGAATTATCTAAACTACCACAACTCAAAAAGAAAAACAAAAAGGGTGGTTTTTGGTATACTTCAGAGTATAAAGATTACCAGTATGTTGTTAATAGATTATTTGAAGCACAATCACAGAAACAGATTCAATTAGCAAGAATAATGAGAATGCGTGCATTAATGGATTATACTACTAAAGAAGCATACGTTAAGTCTATGCTTAAAAACATTAAAGATAAATGTATAGTCTTTGCAAATACTCAAGATCAAGCAGATAGAATATGCAGTCATAGTTATCATTCTAAAAATGATCAGTCTGAATATAATTTAGAGTTATTTTCAGATGGTAGAATAGATAGATTATCATGTGTAATGCAATTATCAGAAGGTATATCTATACCTAATCTAAAACAAGGTATTATTATGCATGCATATGGTAATGAAAAGAAAACCGCACAAAGGATAGGAAGATTATTAAGATTAAACCCAAGTGAAACTGCAGTGTGTCATATACTATGTTATAAAGACACACAGGACGTAACATGGGTGGAGTCAGCACTAAAATCATTTGATCAAAGTAAAATAGAGAAATATAACCCTTTAAATTAGTATTATGATAGAAATATTATTACCAGTATTTATTATTGCAGTCAGTGCATTTTTATTAAGAGTTGCTTATTGCTTTGGAATAGCAAGAGGCAGATCAAAAATGAAAACAATTATTTCTGATTTAACAGTTAGAAAAATGTTGGAACATAAAAGAAATAACTTTAGAGATTTATAGTCATGGGAAAAATGAAAGAAATATTTATAGAACAGCAAGAAGAATTAGCTTACCGTGGTGCACATGATGCAATGATACACGGTCTTGCACGTCAAGCTTGTGAAGAATTTATAACAGAAGGTGAAACACCTTGTCCAAATTGTTTTGAAGTAGAATTAGTACGTAATGAAACAGAAGCAGAATGTACTAAATGTGGTCAAGGATTTGTATATGTTGATAATGCATTAAGATTTAAGTAATGACATCAATATTAACTGCAGAAGTAACATTACCGTTTCAAGATATAGAAGTTGAAGTGGAATATACTTATGATCCAGGTGAACCTGATCAAATGTATGATTCATATGGAGATCCGGGGACACCTGGTTATGGACCTTCTATTGATATACATCATATATGGGCAGAATTAACTAATGATGAAGGGTCATCTTCAATTGTAGACATATATGATTTAGCAATGGTTGGAGAAGAATTAGAATTACGTATAATAGAAAAATATCATGAATAATGGGATTAGATCAATTTGCATATAGAGTAAAAAGAGGGTTTATACAAAAGCCTGTAGATTTTGAAACATCTGTATATGATGAAGAAAAAGATGAATATACAAATGCTGTGGACACAGTGGAATTTAAATATTGGAGAAAGCATCCCAACTTACAAGGTTGGATGGAAGAATTATATTATAGCAAAGGCGGTGAGTCAAAACAATTTAATTGTGTTAATGTACAATTAACTTGGGAAGATCTAGAAGACTTAGAACATGCTATAAAAAATAATATGTTACCAGAAACAGAAGGATTTTTCTTTGGTAATAACTCCAGTGATGAGTATAAAGAAGAAGATCTTCAATTTATAGAAGATGCTTTAGAGGCAATTAAAGATGGTGATGATATATATTATTCATCATGGTGGTAAATTCTGTTTTATTGAATTTGGTACCAAGCTGGACCGAAAAAGGTACCAAGCTAAGTGCATTAGATTGGTAAAGAAATCAAGCCATTACAAAAGAAGACATCAAAAAGGTACCAGGAGAATTATGAAAAAAAATAAACTAATAAATCAAGGAAGATCAGAGCAACAAACTGAAAATAATTATAAGATACTAGGCTGGACAATTGTGTTTGGCCTGGTAATTATATTTTTATCAGCGTTGAATTGGTTCCTAATAGATATAATATTATAATATGAGAGATCAATTATTTATAGAAGGAACTGTAAAAGATGGTAAGTTACACTTTCCTGTAAAAGCATATCAAACAAAGTTTGATAACTTTTTTAAGCAGCATGAAGATGGTGTAAGAGTAGAACTATTTATAGGTGTGCAAGATGGAAAGGGTAGTAACCCACAACTTGCAAGAATACATGCTATGATACGTGAGATTGCAAATGAATTAGGTTATACTTTTGAAGAGGTAAAACTACAAGTAAAAAGAAAAGCAGGACTCTGTTTTGTGAAAAACAATAAAGAGTACTGCAAGTCTTTTGGTAAGTGTGATAAAGATGAACTAAATTTAGCTATTCAAGCCGCAATGGAAATTGGAGACTTTGGTGGAATGCAACTAAGGTAATTTAGTAAATTCTTGTGTGATTCTATTAAGAATTTCAATAGGATTTTTTGTATCCTTAGTAACTCTATCAGTAATTTCTTTAAATTTGTCTTTATCAATAGGAACTTCTTCTACATTAGCTAAACCTTGCTCGTGTGCGTAGTTTTTAAGTAAATGAATTAAAGCATATAAAGTATATAATTCAGACTCTGTAGGTGTAAACACACGTTTATTCTTTTTAAAAGAATCTGGTTCTTGTATAGATTGATTAAAATCTTTTACAAGATCAGCAAATTTGTCTACATCTTCATAGAATTCTGTAATATACCTTAAATAAATTTGCTGTAAACCAATAATAAAACTAGGGTTGATTTCAGCTTTGAGATTTTTAGAAGTATCGTAATTGATATAAGTCTTATTTTCAGCCATAATATAAAATATTTAAAATCAAAATTATGAATAATAAATCAATTATAAAAGAAAAACCAATAGAAGTTGATATAGAACAATTAAGAGATAGTGTTAATAGTACATTAGTTGAATCAGGATGGCATAAAATGCTATCTATATTTGTAAATGGTTTGGACTTTGACTATATAGTCAATAACTTAGTTGACTGTGTAAATGCAGGTAAAAGATTTACCCCAAAGTTTAAAGATATATTTAATGCTTTTAAAGAGTGCCCATATGATGATCTAAAGGTTGTTATAGTTGGGCAAGACCCATATCCACAATTAGGTGTAGCTGACGGAATAGCTTTTAGTTGTAGCAATAAAGGTAAAGCAGAAAAATCTTTACAATACATTAACAAAGCATTAGGTACTGATCATACTGATTTAAAATATTGGGCTAATCAAGGTGTATTACTTATTAATACAGCACTTACTGTACAGATAAATAGTATAGGTTCACATTATAATTTATGGAAACCTTTTACAAGCTATCTCTTTGATACAATTAATAAAGTAAAGCCTGATACAATATTTGTACTAATGGGTAACAAAGCTCAAGAGTGGAAAGTACTTATACCAAACTGTGCAAAAATTAAATGCTCACACCCAGCATCAGCAGCTTACAGAGGTGGAGATTGGGATCATAATGATGTCTTTAATAAAGTAAATAAAGAGTTAAAAAAACAAGGAAGAGTTTGCATAAACTGGTAAATATCCTTATATTTGTATAACTAGAATCAAAACCAATATGACTGATAATCAATTAGTTAAGTCTAAAAAAGATATAATAGACTTTAAAAGAAAATACAAGAAAATATATGGAATTGATTTATATATTTATGCTAAGAAAGAACGGAAGAAAAACATTGATATTCAACTATACATTAAGTGTGCTTTAGAATGTTTTAAAGAAGAACATCCGGATTTAAAACACATTAATGAAATAGACTATAAGACTAGACTTAGATGTTTTTTGGTTTATGTACAAACAATGTGTTACTTAGCAAATAAAGATGGTTGGTCCAAAAATTTTATTGGAAGAAAAATAAATAAAAATCATGCTACAGTTGTTAATTCTTGTAGACGTATAAAGGACGGTCTTGAAGTTAATGACGAATTAGTTGTCAAAACATATCATCAACTTATTAATAAACTAACAGAGTATGTGGGAACTATTCCAAAAAATCTTAAAACAAAAGATCAATCCGAATCAAGCGTTGATACTATTTGGGATGAAGCAAGGCGTTTCATTGCCCAAAGCTCTAAGTGAAGATAAAGAACACTTAGTTGAAGCAGGAATGCTTGAAAAAGAAAATGATCAATATAAAATGACAGCTGAAGGGAAAGCTTTCTGTGCAAAGCTTGATAATTATTTTATTAAGGCAAAAAAGAAAACAGATATACAACTCATGGGTAAAGATTTTAGTGAAAATATAAGTACCTATAGAGAAATATTTCCTGCAAAGAAATTACCAAGTGGTACACCAGCAAGAAATAATGTAAAAGCTTTAGGAGAATCATTTAGATGGTTCTTTGAAACTTATGATTATTCATGGGATGATATCATAAATGCTACAAGAATGTATGTAAATGAATACAGAGACAAAGAGTATATGTATATGCAAACAAGTCAATATTTTATTTGCAAGCAAGATAAACATAGAGTTAAGAATTCTAGATTAGCAGACTATTGTGATATGATACGTGATGGTATTAATACAGAAGAAGAACATTTTAAAGAAAACGTTGTATGAGTAGACCAAAACCAGCATGGGTGGGCCAATATGAAGCCTTTAATGATGCACTTAAATATATGTATGCCAGATCAACAGGTGATGAGAAATCAATATATACACCATGGCCTAAATTTAATGATGCATGTACTGATGGATTAGAATGGAACACTTTGACGGTTATTGGTGGAAGACCTGGTTCAGGTAAAACTCTTATTAAAGATCAAATAATAAGAGAATCATTTATACTTAATCCTAATGATAAGTTTAGAGTATTAGAATTTCAATTTGAGATGGTTGGGAGAACCTCAGCAATCAGAGAATTTAGTTCTATAACTGGTAAAACTTATAAAGAATTATGTAGTGCAGGCTCTATACTTAATACTGAAGTGCTTAATAGTTGCCATCAGTATGCAAAAGAAAGAGTTAAATATCCTGTGGATATCATAAGTACACCCATGACAGTAAATCAAATGCGTGATCAGATAGATCAGTATATGGAAAAACATCAAGGGACAAAGACAATAATTACTTTAGACCATAGCATGTTGGTTAAAAGAGCACCATATCAAAATAGTACATTAGATATGCTATTTGAATTGGGTGAATTCTTTACACAATGTAAAAGGGACTATCCTTGTTTATTTATTTGTTTATCACAATTAAATAGGAATATAGATAACCCGGACAGGGCTATAGATGGTAAATACGGTAATTATATTCTTGAGTCAGACATATTTGGATCAGATGCTATGTTACAGCATGCTGATACTTTGATAGGTATTAATAGACCAGCAAAACAAAAGATTAGATTTTATGGTCCAGATAGATACATAATAGAAAATGATAGAACTTTGGTGTTGCATTTCTTAAAAGCCAGAAATGGTGATGCGCGAATGTCATTCTTTAAAGCAAAGTTTGAACAAATGCAAATAGAAGAGATGCCTACACCAGGACAACAAGAAAGAAGATGATAAATACTAAAAATTTAAATAATAATAAAAAGATGGGACTAACACCACAACAAAGAAAAGAAAAAGTTGCGGCCCTTAGAGAAGAGCATGAAGATTACTTTCAAGCAGAAGGTAAGATAAATGCATTATATATACCTAAGATGGCTTATAGACCAAGTGGTAAAGATGATCTTCATATTAGTTTCTTCCCAAGTGAATTGGAAAAAGAACAAGATGTTTATACAGAATTTGTTTCTATAGACTATGATACAGAAGATCCTAAACGCACATTATATTTGCATAAACATAATCCACATTGGAGAGAAGAATATGAACTTGTAGAATCATCATCAGGTTTTGTAAGACATATGATACCGGTAAGTGAATTGAAAGTTATTAATGATGTAACTAATAGAAGAAATCCTATTATAGATTTTTCTAATCCAAGTTTACCAGACCCAGATACACTGCTCCCTTCCTCCACTTCTCCCGACCTTAATATTGCGTTGGTTGAAAAATTAGATGAAATCAATAAATCACTAAATAAATTAATAACAGTAATACAAAAAAAGTAATATGGCAAATAGCGTGTTAGTAATTGCAGATTCAGGTACAGGAAAGTCCACCTCAATCAGAACATTAGATCCCAAAGAGACTTTCATTATAAATATTGCTAATAAACCTTTACCATTTAAAGGTTATAAAAGCAAATACACACAGATTAGCAAGGATAACCCAAATGGTAATCTTACATCAACTTCTACAGCACCCGGTATTGTAAAAGCAATGATGCATGTTAATGATAAAATGCCAAACATTAAAACTATTGTTGTAGATGATTGGCAGTATATGAGTTCTTTTGAATATTTTGATAGAGCTAATGAAAAAGGTTATGATAAGTTCACTCAAATTGCATCTAACTTAGCTCAGGTTGCAAAGCTTCCAAAAGATTTAAGAGATGACTTAACAATTATCTTTTTAACTCATTCAGAAGATTCAACTGATATAAACGGAAATAGAAGAATTAAAGCTAAAACGGTTGGTAAAATGATTGACAATACGTTAACTTTGGAAGGTCTATTTTCAATTGTCCTTTTTGGAAAGGTAAATAAAAATGATGATGGTGTTCTTGAATATGGTTTTGAAACACAAAACAATGGAGAGAATACATGTAAATCACCAATGGGTATGTTTGAGGAAAGTTTTATTCCAAATGACCTACAATATGTAAAAGATTGTATTGAAGAATACAATAAGTAAAAATTAATTAATTAAAAAAAGTAAATTATGTTAAGTACTAAAGACATGTCAGCTGGAAGTGGTGGTTCAAGACCAGTATTAGATCCAGGAAACCACAAAGTAAAAATTAATTCAATATCTTTTGATCAAACCCCTTATGATTCTGAAGCATACAATATTGTTTTGCATGTAGAAGGAGAACCTATGGGTGGAGATTTTCAAGGTTTTGCAAAAGATATGAATAATCTAGATGGTCCGCGTTATGAAGGTCAAGTTGGTAGAGTAAGATTTAGCCCATATCCATATAAAGATACTGTATTACAAAATGGTAATGAAATAAATAGAGATACAGAAGTGTTAAAAGCCATGGTATATTTATCAGAAGTATTAGATAAACGTAAAGAACTTGATGAAATTCAAGCCAATACAATTGAAGACTTTATGGTAAAATGTAATCTTCTTTTTAGCAATACTGGATATATCAATGCTTGTTTGGGTGCACGTGAGTGGGAAAACAAAGATGGTTATACAAATAATGATCTATTTCTCCCTAAAAGAACTAGAGGAGGTGTACCATTAGAAGCATTAGATGTAGAAAATTCTAATCTATTAGAGTTTGATAGAAATAATACTAATCACTTTAGAGCTTTAGTTAAAAGTGATGCACCAAAAGCAGACAATTTTGAACCAGCAGTAGTGGCAGGTAGTGATTTTGATCTGTAATATTAATATAAGAGTGGGCTCAGTTAACACTGGGCCCATTTCTTTTAATATATTGAGATCATGTTTAGCACAAGAAATTTAATTTTAGAAGAATCAGACATACCAAGTTATTGGGTATTTCAATACTATTTAGATCTTCCTGAACAGTTGACGGGACAAGATATTAAGATTAAATCTATATTTAATCCTAATGAAAGAACCGCTAGCTTTTGCATATATGTTGATAAAACAATTATGCAGTATAAGTTTAAAGACTTTTCTACAGGTAGAGGTGGTAATAAAGCTGATTTAGTGAGATTACTTTTTAATTTAGATTATCCTGCAGCAACCAGGAGAATGATAGATGATTACAATAACTTTATAAAGCAAGGTGGTAATATAGATATAGATTTTAAACCTGCACCAAAATGGAAAATAGATTTTATCAAATATAAAACATGGACCGTTTTAGATCGTAAATATTGGTTGGATTATAGAATAGGCAAAACAATGCTTGAAACATATAATGTAAAACCAATAGATTACTTTACCATGAGTATAGAAGAAGATGGTAAATTTAGATCATTGCAAGTGGGAGCGGGACTATGCTATGGTTATCTTGATAAACAGGGTGAAGTATATAAAATATATCAACCAAAAAGCAAATCACATAAGTTTCATAAAGTTAAAGATTATATACAAGGTATTGATCAATTAAAATACAATCAGCCATACTTGATAATATGCTCATCTCTTAAAGATGCAATGTGTTTGAAAGGTATGGGTTATAATATAGAAGTTATAGCACCTGATTCAGAGAATGCAATGATTAAACCGCATATAATATCATTATTAAAAAAGAAATATAAAAAAGTAATAACACTGTTTGATAATGATCAAGCGGGTAGGCAAGCAATAGACAGATATGTAGATACATATAAAATACAAGGATGTACTCCTACTATATGTAAAGACGTATCTGATGCAATGAAGACCCATGGGTTTGATAAAGTTCATGCAATGCTAAAACCGCTATTAAAAGAAACATTAAAAAAATAATTAAAATTTAAAAAGCAAATGGAAAAAATTAAAAAAGTACAAGAACATTTTAAATTTACATTGACAGATGAGTGGTCTAATGAATGTGATTTTTACATTTATGAAGAAACAACAGCTGATGGTTACTCAGTGTATATTGCTAGCAATAATACTGATGGTATTAACGTAAATGAAGATGTATATTATTATGATTCAGATTTAGAATACGCTTTAGTAGAGTTTATAACAGATACTAAAGGAAAAAAAAGTATATATGTTGATGACATAGATTCAGATTTTGTTGAAAAAGCAATATCAGAACTATATAAACAAATAAATGAACAAAATGATTAAAGCAATAGGTTGGCTAATAGTAGCCGCAGTAGTAATGATAGTTGGAAAAGCAATAGGTAAAAAGCTATGGCCTGAAGACTGGAATGATGAAATTTAATAGATATGGAAAAAAAACCAGAAGTATATGTAACAATTCATAGAAGAAGGTGGTGGATACCCGGAAACGTACCAAGTAGTAAAATGGTAGAAGATGGACAGGTAAATACTTTATTGCAAGTAAAGCTGTAATGAACTATAGGAAAGCCACTAAAAAGTATTATGAAAAGTATGCAAAAGAATTTAAAGAAGCATATGATGAATTAGATAAACCTGTTAAAATAACATTTCATTTTGTAAGAGGAACAAAACATAAGTTTGATTATTTAAATCCTGCACAAACAGTTCAAGATGATATGGTAAAACATGGTTGGATAGTTGATGATAATGCTGATTTTATAATACCAGACTTTGATGCATATACATATGATAAAAATGATCCAGGTGTATGGATTGAATTAATAATAGATGAAAAAGAAACAACAAATACTGACTTTTGATGAGTTCTTTAAGTATAAAGAAATGTTTAGTGCATTACCTGAAGACAAAGCACTAGCCACTGAGATATTTAAAAACTCAAACTATAAAGATAAAAACATAGTTAATACATTAATGGCCAAGTCTTTAATGTTTAAAGAAAGATTAGATTTTTGTGAGGCAATTAAATTTAAGTTTGATTCAAAAATTAATTCATACCAGGAAATATATGCTTTTATTAAAAAAGAAAAAGCAGATGAAATATATATACAAATACTTAATAAGATAAAAAATGAGTAATATACAGGACTTAGTTGCCAAAACAACTAAAAGTTTAATTTTTAAAGAGCCCTTTTACGGGCTTTTTTTGATAGGTATAAATAAACAATATGTAGATAAAATACCTACTGCAGCTGTAAGTAAAAATAATATTGGAATACAGCTTATGTTTAATCCAGAGTTTTTTATAGGGTTAAAAGAAGAACATAGATATGGTCTTATAAAACATGAATTATTACATGTTGCTTTTGGCCATTTAATATCTAGAGATTTATATTCTGATAAAAAGTTATTTAATATAGCTGCAGATTTGGAGATTAATCAATATATAGATGAAAATAATTTACCAGAAGGTGGTTTATTATTATCCAGTTTTCCAGAGCTAAATTTACCTCAAAGGGCGGGTACAAAAAAGTACTATGAACTACTACAGGAAGCTAAAGAAGATGGAACATCTCCTTCATTAGATAATCTTATGCAACAAATGGACGGTGAGTCACAGTATTGCCATAGTACATGGGATGAGTTTGATGAATTACCTGATGCTGATAAAAAATTGATGCAAAAACAAATAGAACATCAATTAAAAGAAACAGCGGAAACCACAGAAAAAAGATGTGGTAGTATACCAGGTGAATTAGCAGATTTAATTAGAAGATTGCTACATGTTGATCCTCCTAAGTTTGATTGGAAAGCTTATTTGAGAAGATTTATTGGTAATTCTAGCATAGTTTATACTAAAAAGCTGAGACGTAAGTATAATAAACGTTATGCTGCTAATCCAGGTCTTAAAATTAAATTCAAGAATCATATATGTGTTGGTGTTGACACAAGTGGATCTGTAAATAATGATGAACTAAAGGAATTCTTTAGTGAGCTTACGCATATGCATAAGACTGGTCATAAAATTACAGTTGTACAATGTGACACTAGATTAAGAACAGTAGAAGAATTCAATCCAAAAAAGGATTGGGAAATACATGGTCGTGGTGGGACAAGCTTTCAACCAGTAATTGATCATTACAATGAAAAGAAAGGGCGTTACACAGCTCTTATATATTTAACAGATGGTGAAGCATATACTCCAGATAACTGTCCTAACAATACGTTATGGGTCCACAGTTCAAACTGTAGTATAAATGAGGAGTTACCAGGAAAAAAAATTCAATTAAATTAATAAAATAAAAAAATGGCACAAGTAAATTTAAATATCACTGAGTTAAAAGGATTTGTAAATCATATCATAACTAACAATAGATATTTGCAAAATAATAATAAAGGACCTGTATCAGTAGAAGTTGTAGGTGAGTCCGGTATTGGTAAGACATCTACAATTGTTGAGCTTGCAAGAGAAAATAACTTAAACTTTGTAAAACTAAACCTTGCACAGATTGAAGAGCTTGGTGATCTTGTAGGATTTCCTGTAAGACAGTTTCAAATGTATAAAGAAAAAGTTGTTGGAAACAAGCAAGATGAGTCTGTGGCTATGGTTACAGCCGCGCAAAGAGCAGCAGGATCTAGTTTAGCAAACCTGAATACATCAATAACCAAAAAAGTAGGAGCTTGGGTTGATGAACTTGCAGTACAAGAGTATCTTAAAAATGGATACAAAATGACAGGCAAGAACAGAATGTCTTATTGTGCACCGGAATGGATTGCAGATAAAAAAGAAGGAGGCATTTTATTGTTAGATGATTGGAACCGTGCAGATACAAGATTCATACAAGCAGTTATGGAGCTGATAGATAGACAAACATATATATCATGGGCGTTACCAAAAGATTGGCATATTATATTGACAGCAAATCCAGACAACGGTGATTATATGGTTAATAGTATTGACTCAGCACAAAAGACCAGATATGTAACTGCAAATCTAAAGTTTGATGTTAACGTATGGGCTCAATGGGCAGAGGGAGCAAATATAGATACAAGATGTATCAACTTTTTATTGCTTCATCCAGAACTAGTAACACAAGAAACAAATGCAAGATCTATTACAACGTTCTTTAATTCTATCTCTAGTTTTGAGAAGTTTGAAGATAACTTATCATTAATTCAAATGATTGGAGAAGGCAGTGTTGGTGATACTTTTGCGTCAATGTTTACTACATTTATCAATAATAAACTTGATAAGCTTGTAACTCCAAAAGATTTATTGACTCATGATAATGAGCAATACATTTTAAATGAGCTTAGAAGCTGTGTTGGTAAAGATGACACTTACCGTGCAGATATTGCATCTACATTAGCAACAAGACTTGGAAACTTTTCAGTTGTATATTCTAAAGAAAATACAATAACTCAAAAGATAACAGATAGACTTAAAGCGCTATGTACAATGGATTATTTTACAAATGATCTCAAGTATTTAATTGTACGTACAATATTTAATGGTAATAAAAAGAAGTTTAATAAATTAATGATGATACCAGAGATCGTCACAATGACAATGAAATAAAATGGCAAGTAAATCAGTACATCAATTTTATGATGCTAATGCTATGACTCATTTTGATTTAGCAGGGGACCCTATATATGGGGTCCTTGCTGGATCTGTAATAGAACAAGTATTAGTTACAGAAGATAAAACAATTTTTGAAAACATACAGGATATATTAGAATCATCTAAAGAAACAGATTCAACTTTTGTTAATAAAAAGAAAGCATTTGTATTACCAGGTGCAGATGCATCTTTAGATAAAATTAAAGCTGCATTAAGAGAACATAAAATAACATTAACAAATGATTATACTGAAGCAGACTTAATTGTTACTCATGATAATATAAGTCAACGTTGTGAGCATGGAGAAAATATACCATCAACAAAAATGATGGTTAGACTTTGGAATTATGAAACAACAAGTGGATGTAGTAGTTCTACAACGTCTATTAATTCTTTGATTACAAATTCCGTTCAAGATGTAATTGTAACTAAAAAAATTACAGACTCAATGAGGTATTATAGTCTTAATATAGAAGATAGTTTGTATGATAAATGGTTAATTACAGGTTTAGCATTAAACATTGCTTATTTGATTGATACCGGTGCTATTACAACAGTTGATTGTGAAACTGTTCTGCATGCATCAGCATCAAAAATGGAATTAACAGAAGAATTAGTAGAACAAATAAAGTCTATGGTTTATGCTGGTGGTGATGATAAAGAAATGGCCGCATCAATTATACCAAATATAGATTATAATAAAAATCATCATTTACTTTGGCAGTTAAGTCAAGATTGTAATGCAATTACATATGATTTTAATAGAAATAAAGACATACAATATTGGTTGGATAAATCTAATTTTGGAGATTTTTATCATAAAAATGCTTATGATATGATACAATGGTTAGAAGAAAAAGATTCATTAACTAAAGCATCTTTTAGATATCTAGAGCCTATTTGTAGAAGAGCAATACATATTGCTAACAGAGAGTTATATGTATTTCAAGTGTCAGTAAAAAAAGAATACAAAAAATATTTAGTATGAAAACATTATATCAAATAAATTTTAACAGAGATCTTATTCAAGATAATGACAAAGCAGATCCAATTGCTAATAAAGGTACAATTGAACTTAATGTAAAAAAAGGTGAATATTTTATTGGTTTCAGTAATTCATGGGAACTTAGTAAAAAAGATATAGAAAATCTAAATATACCTGATATAAAACCAGGTAAAACCTTTTCTATTAAGGATAAGACTCTGTATAGATTTCCTAATTTAAGTTTACCTAGACAAAAAGTAGATTTACTTAAAGAAAAAGAAAATATAAAAGTGGTGAGAGATCCAGATAAAGCAGATATACATGTAATATCTTATAAATTTTTAAGAAATCTATTTGATTTTAGATGGGAAAATGCTGTTTCTTTTGTTGATTTTTTTAATATTATAAAATTAGGAGTAGAGGAAGGTTTATTTAGTCAAGAGTGTACAGATGATTTAAAATTAATGATTAAAGATGCTGATAAAGATTCTTATGTCTCATTAAAAAAAAATTATTACTATAGTGGTAGCCCTCATGTAAAACAGTGGGATGATAAATTTAATGATATAATTGACAAGTATAAAAATGATTATACTAAACTAATAGTTATTGAAGAAAAGAATAAAAAAGTATATGAAGATTTTCTAAGTAGCAATGCTGAGATTGTATATGATACTGATATATTAGATATTATAGACTCTGAGTTGGCAGTGTTGGAAGATGACCAATATGATAATATTATAGCTATGATAACAAGTAGTGATAGAGATAATAGAACATTGGGTGTTGAGATGCTAGCTAATTGCAATATAGAAAAGTCTTTTAATATTGTATCAGATTTATACTGGTGGCATTATGATTTTATCAAAGACACAAATAATTGGAATTCTGTAAATGTAAAGTCTTTACGTAATAGAATGAAAAGTTATGAAGGTGGTCATAATACCAGTAATATTTATTCTTTTAACGCGTATTTAAATCAATTAGCTAAAGATGGAAAATTAACAAGATTTGCAGTAGATAAAACTAGAGAAAAATTATATAAAACTTTAATATCAAGTATTTGTGGTGACACAAGTCAAGTTTTTAAAATTGATTTAGAAAATTTGTATATTGCAGATGAATTAGAAAATATGATAAATGAATAAAGATCATAAAAAAGAAGAAGAGTTTTATGCTAAAGAAGATTTTTTCTTTAGCTACTCTTCTCTAAACAAATTATTATTTTCACCGTCCCTGTTTTACAAGGACTATATATTATTAGAAAGAGAGGTAAAAACTGATAAACATTTAATAGAAGGTAAGCTTCTTCATTGTTTATTGTTTGAACCTGAAAATTTTGAACAAAAATTTAATTTAATGCCTGGAAAAGTTCCTACAGATTCATTAAGAAAAGTTCTAAAAGACATATCTCTTCATACAGATGCAGAAACACTTGCATCATGTGAGGATTTTGTAATACTTGATTCATTAAAAGAGATAAATTTATATCAATCTTTAAAGGCTGATCAAGCAAGACTGGATAAAGTTAGAACTGATGATAATGAATTGTATTGGAAGTTTTTACTTAATAGTAATAAAGACACTATAGATAATGATACTTATAATAGAGCAAAAGAACAAATAGAGATCTTAAAGCAAAATAAAGAAGTAAAAGATTTATTTAATATTAAGTCTACAGATTTTGAATTAGATTCAATTGAAACATATGCAGAAAAATATTTAACTTTTGATATAGCTGATAAATCTTATGGTCTTCATGGTTACATAGATTATTTTACTGTAGATCATGAGAAAAAAGTTGCAACTATATGTGATTTAAAAACCACTGGAAAAACAATTACAGATTTTCAAGATACTATAGACTTTTATAATTATTGGTTACAGGCGGCTATATATTGCAAGCTTGTATATGAATATCTAAAAGATAATAGAGATGAATATAGTATAGAGTTTAAATTTGTAGTTATTGATAAATATAATCAAGTATATGTATTTGATGTAAGCCAACCAACACTAGGATCGTGGGCAGAAGGATTAGGTGGAGTTTTAAAGGTAGCAGATTATCATTATATGAATAGAAATTATTCATTACCCTATGATTTCTTAGTAAATAGAGTTAAATTATAGTATGGGAGTCTATACACAATATTTTCAAAAGAGTAAAGTTTTCTTATATCCTTTGTTAGATATAAAGAAAGGTGCAACATATGTTCCTAGGCAAACTTATATTGCCTGGGAAGATATGTACTCTATTGAAGATACTATGTTTTTATGTGTATATCAAACTCCTATGAATGAAAGATTTCAAAGATTTATAGATAGATTTATATTTAGCCACGAATTATTTGATAAGTATATACAGCTAGAAGATAAAAAGCATTTATTTATATTTAATTTAAAATCAAGAAAGTTTGACTTTGATAACTTTATTGAGGGAAAGTATTCAAAAATTTCACTTGATAGTAAGATCAAGATATTAGATTTCTTTGGGAGTAATGATAAAGTAGAAGATTATATACATTCTTTTTTATCTCCTAAAGATCATCATGAAGAGTATGCAGAATATTTAGGTGTTGACATTGAAAGTATAAAAGAAGTATATGAACTTTGCACACCACCGGATATAGAAAAAGAAACTCTTATAAATAATAATTGGATTTTAACTAAAGTATTAGAAGAAAATTCCATATATTTGACAGATATATAATAAACCAATACAATATGACACAAATTGGACAGAATATGATGCTTGTTAATTCAGCATTTAGAAATGTTAAATCATTTACACTTATTCCAGTGAGCTTAGACTCACCTTATACAGAAGCTATGTATGATCCAGCATCAGGCATTTTAGCAGTTATCAGTAAAGTTATGAAAAAATCATATCATATGGTTCCAAAACTAGATGATAATGGTGAACCAATTAGATTAAAAGTACCTAATAAACAAACAGGTAAAACTGTAAAAGAGCAAAGAGTTCAAGTAGATACTTTTTCTGAGTTTTATTTAACAGATAAAAAAGATATAGAAACTTTTATTCATATGTTTGCTGTTAATGCAGATAACTTTGACTATAAAGAGTTTATGAATACTGATGTAAAAGAAACGAAAACTTCTAGCATCATTATGCCAGGACAATAAACATTTAGGAAGTTAAAGGCTTTACTTTGAGTCTTTAGTTTATTAACTGGTTAAAAAAGCTCATTAATTTGGGCTTTTTTTAGCTATAAATATTAAATATATGAAACATTGGGTAATGGATTATGAAACTTTATCTAATTGTTTTGTAGGTGTATTTGAACATTATAAAACAAATGAAACAAAAATATTTGTTGTTCATGATCTACGGAATGATTTTGATGAGTTTATTAATTTTATAAATAAAAATATTGAAAATAGAGAATGGCATATATCATACAATGGTTTAGCTTTTGATGCCCAGGTTACTCATTATATAATAGATAATTATCATAAGTTAAAAGATCTTTCAGGATCTGATATTGCTGCTGATATATATATCTATGCACAAAGATGTATTACAAAAAGTAATAATAAAGAGTTTAGTGATTATCCACAATGGAAAATGTCAATAGGTCAGATAGATTTATTTAAACTTCATCATTGGGACAACCCGGCTAAACGTTCTAGTCTTAAGTGGATTCAATATAGCATGGATTGGCAAAACATTTTAGAAATGCCAATTGAGCATGATACTTTAGTAGAGTCAGCAGGTGAAATAGATACTATAATTGAATATTGCGTTAATGATGTTAGATCTACAAAAGAAATATTTAACAGATCAAAATCACAAATCAAACTTAGAAAAGAACTTACAGATACCTATGGTATAAATTTGTATAGTGCATCAGAACCCAGGATTAGTAAAGAGTTATTTGGTTTTTATTTATCACAAAAGCTTAATATACCCAAAAGAGATCTTAAACAGATGAGGACTCATAGGAGTACTATTAAAGTTAAAGATATATTATTACCATATATAAAATTTACTTCACCAGAGTTTAATAATATACATGAAAGGTTTAAATCTTTAGAGATTGATGCAACAAAACTTAAGGGCGGTTTTAAATATAGTGTAAACTATAAAGGTGTTAAAACAGATTTTGGTTTAGGCGGTGTACATGGTGCTGCAAAAAAAGCAGTGTATGTAG
>Ga0222719_10001626_pt1 | contig 21576 bp, 27 predicted proteins | sample C33_34DmetaG_FD_165039 | JGI IMG/M metagenome (GOLD analysis project Ga0222719, IMG submission 165039) | Estuarine water microbial communities from San Francisco Bay, California, United States - C33_34D | ecosystem: Environmental > Aquatic > Marine > Unclassified | place: USA: California...
TTAAAATTGCTAAAGGTGGTAGTGCTTCTAAGTATAAAGCCAAAAAGTTTAAAATTAAAAAAGCAGGTAAGAAATAATGAAATCCTTTATCGAACATTTAGAGCATGGAGAGGTAAATGAAGCATTGCCTCCTCATTTACAAAAACTTTTTGATAAAAAGGGAAATATTGACCCTAAGAAAGTTTCTAAAGTAGTACATGGCGGTAGAAAAACTCCATCTGGTTCTAGAGTAACTGATGTTACTCCTAAAGGTTATGGGGTTAAAGAAAGCATTTATAAATCACCCGCACATGCTCGTCTCCAAAAACAAATGGATAAAATCCGTCAGACTGTAAAATATAAAAATGATGTACGCAAACTGGGTGGCACTCCTGAAAAACCTGGAAGCCAGAATGTATTTGTTCCTACTAAAAAGGAATCTGTGGACACTGTTTCCCCGCAAAATGAGGACCTTCGTAAATGGTTCGGCAAGGGCAAAGAAGGCGATTGGGTCAGAGTGGATACTAAAGGCGAAATAAAAGGTGATTGTGCTAGAGAGCCAGGAGAAGGCAAACCAAAGTGTATGCCTAGGTCAAAGGCTCATAGTATGGACAAAGATGATAGAGCCAAGGCTGCTAGACGTAAACGTAGACAGGACCCTGTGGCTGACCGTAAAGGAAAAGGTGGTAAGCCAGTTATGGTTGCTACTGAAGATACACTTGTAGAAAAAAATGTTCCTACCAATCCGGCTCTGTGGTCGAAATACAAAGCACAAGCAAAAGCAAAGTTTGACGTTTATCCTTCAGCCTATGCTAATGGTTGGGCTTCTAAGATGTATAAGAAAGCGGGAGGCGGCTGGAAAACTGTTTCTGAGGGCAAAGAGCATTCATGGAAGTCTGAAGGACATTACACAAAAGATGGCACTGAATGGACAGGCCCTCAACATGCACATGACGGTCAAGTAATGACAGGAAAAAAACATACTGCTGATAGTCAAAATCTATATCACTATAAAGAGCTATCTAAAGCGGCTCAAGATAAAGTAGAAAAGATGCATGAGATTGGTGAAGCCACATATCAAGGTAAAAAGGTTCCGTTGAATAAACCTATGCAGGGTGATGTAAAGAAGTCAAAAGTTTATGTTGACCCTGATGGTGACGGTATAGCAAAGAAAGTAAACTTTGGTGACCCTAACATGACCATCAAGAAATCTAATCCTGCTCGCCGTAAATCATTTAGAGCAAGACATAAATGTGACCAGAAAAAACCTAAAGACTCTGCCGGCTATTGGAGCTGTAAAGCCTGGTGATATATAGTATGTTACATTGAAATGAAAGTGTTATATGATGAACCACGGTATAATATTGGGGGGTTCCCTAGAGACTGCTTTGGGCTCTATTACTGGCCATGATAGCTGGGTAAGTATTAAAAGACAAATTGGCGCACATCGTATTGCATCACATTTAAGAGATGAAGGGTGGGATATCGAAGTATTAGATTTTGTATTTGCTTGGACACAAGAAGAATTAAAGGAATTTTTTCGCTCACGGGTTACAAGCAAAACAAAATTTCTGGGTATCAGTCAAACATTCGAACACAGCGAAAAGTGGACAAAACACTTGCAAGATATTATTGCATGGGTTCGTAAGGAATATCCTGATATTTATGTCATTGGTGGTTCTAAAAATTTATATGTAACTTTTCCATATGATTGCCATTATTATCTAACCGGATATGGTGAGAATGGTATTGTTGAACTTCTTAAAAAACTTACAGGGCAACCTAGTAATGTTGTCATACAAACTGTTGAAGAACATGGCAGGATGATTAATCTTGTTACATGTGATACACATCACCCTGCTTACCCTTGTAAAGACCTAACAATTAAATATGAAAATAGAGACTTTATTCAGCCAAAAGAAATGCTTGGCCTTGAGTTTTCACGGGGCTGTAAGTTTAGATGTAAATTTTGCTCTTATAACGTATTAGGAGTTAAAGGTGACTACAGCCGTGATATGACTAATCTCACGGAAGAATTAAAAAGAAACTATAATGAATGGGGAGTTACGGCTTACAGTAGTGCTGATGAAACGACTAATGATGATACAGATAAGCTAAGACGCATGGCGGACGCCATTGACCCATTAGAATTTGACCCAGATATTGTAGGGTTTATTAGAGCAGACTTATTAGCCAGTAGACCGCAAGATTGGGAGTATCTAGCAAGAATAGGATTCTGGGGGCATTATTATGGTATTGAAACATTTAACCATGAGTCCGGAAAATATATTGGTAAGGGTATGAAGCCAGAGAAGTTAAAGGAAGGTCTCTTAGGCGCACAAAAATATTTTAAAGATACTATTGGTAAGTATCATGCCTCGTTTAGTTTAATATGTGGTTTACCCCATGAGACACGGGAAACATTTGATGCAGGAGTACAATGGCTTCTGGATAACATGCCAGGTAATAATATTACGCTATTCCCTCTACAAATCCATAGTCGTATTGATGATAATCAAAAAGCAAATTATTCAACATTTGACAAGACCTGGCAGACTGAAGGTGTTTTTAGACTAATGAGTAATTTTGCTCAGATGGAAGCAAATGAAGAAAAATTAACAGCGTGGTCACAAAAAGAGTATCAGTCTAAACATTATTTTAAATGGGAACATGATACCTTTAATTGGTATGAGGCAAATAAAACACTTGATGACTGGGCTACAAAGGCTGAGTTTTGGCAAAAAACAGGTATTTCAGTTTGGAAGTTTCATAATTTTACAACCACCGGTGAATATACCTTTGAGGATTTACGGGGAATCTCATATTATGATTTAGGCAAAAATATACCACCTGGAACAAGAAGCACTTGGCCTATATTACCAGAAAAAACTTTAAAGTTTTTTGAAGATTATAAACAAAGAAAGCTATCTATATAATGCATGGTATTATTTTTGGCTGTATGCAAACACCCCCAGACACCTTTTATGCGGCTGACGAATGGATAAATATCAAGAGAGCCGCTGGAGCACATAAGATTGCATCATACATGCGTAATCAGGGGTGGGATATCGAAGTACTAGATTACTGGCTGGCTTTCGATTTTGATGAGTTCAAAGAGTTTGTCAATTCAAGGATTACACATCATACACACTTTATCGGTATTAGTGGAACATTTGCTCTTTTTGGGCCAGTCTTAGACCGTGCAAACAAATACCTGCGATGGATAAAGGAAAAATATCCTGATGTTGCTATTATTGCAGGTTCCAAACAATTATACGTCACACGACAAATAGAAGCTCATTATCATCTAACTGGTTATGGTGAATACGGTCTTGTTGAACTACTCAAAAAGTTGATGGGTAAAGAATCTAGTGTTGTTATTACCGAAAGTATGGGTGCTAAACAAGTGAACTGTGATTTACATCATCCTTGTTATCCACAAAAGGACCTTGTTGTTAAATACGAGGACAGAGACTTTTTGATGCCTTTAGAATCTTTGACTCTTGAGTTTTCTCGTGGATGTAAGTTCGCCTGCAAGTTTTGCACATATAATGTAATTGGTGTCAAAGGAGATTATACCAGAGACATGCCCACATTATATGGTGAACTTCAGGAAAATTATGATAGATTTGGTATAACAAGTTATTCCGTAGCCGATGAAACAGTAAATGATTCCGTTGAAAAATTAAAACGTATTGCGACAGAAGTTAAGAAACTACCATTCAAACCAGATATGACAGGTTATATTCGTGGAGATTTGATAGCGGCGAGACCAGAAGATAGAGTATATCTTGAAGAAATAGGTTTATGGAGCCATTATTATGGCATCGAATCACTCAATCACCAAGCCGCTAAGTCTATCGGTAAAGGTATGCACCCCGATAAAATTAAACAGGGATTGCTAGAAGTTAGAGATTATTTCAAACAATCTGATACGGGAAGATACAGAAATACATTCAGTATGATTTCTGGGCTTCCTCATGAAACTGAAGAAACTTTCCTGGATGGATTAAAGTGGAACGCAGAAAATATGCCTGAAGAAGCATTGATAGTATTTCCACTGTATATATCTGGTGAGGACAATAAAGATCCTAAGAGCAATACCTCAGAGTTTGACAGAACGTGGCGAGAAAGTGGAAAATTTCATACACAACAAGGCACAAATGAAAGTTTTGGTGCTGACCCAGAAGACTTACCAGCGCTAATGAGAGATTATTTTTGGCAAAACTATAATGAATCTGGTGCGTTAAAGTGGTCGCATGATACATTTAATTGGTGGACCGCAAATAAAATAGCCGCCGAACAAATGTTGACAGATAATGTTCTCCGTAGGGGAATAAATAATTGGAACCTATATAATTTTGTTTCATCTGGAACATACACATGGGACGAAGTATTGGCACTAAACAACCTTGAGTACGATAAAGAATTGATAAAAAAGGATACTGATGCTCATATGGAAGCATATAAGTGGAAGAAATTAAGTATATGAAACTGAAAAAGTTATCTTTATAAATATAATAAACATTATCCAATAAGGGGATTAACATGTCATACAAGAATGAAATGCAAACTATGCGAGACGTCCTATTGTCTGAAAAAGGACCAGACCTTCGCAAGCTGGATATGTTGGTGCGCCAAGGTATGATGTCGCCGGCCCAACTTCCAATGCTCCATAGAGGATTAGAAAAATTAAATTCAGGCAAGTCTCTTAGTCCTACAGAGCGTGAAGCTGTTAATAAAGTAGTAAACGAATTATTGTTTATTGTCACAGGTGATGACACTGTATTCCAAAAAGCTCGTCAACACACACAGAAAACTCGCTATCAAACTGAAGAAGCTCCAGTTGGAGAAGATACTGTTTCTGAGGAAGTAGAACTTCTCGATGAAGGCGACTATGCTGTTGTTTCCAGTAATGGTCCATTCATTGGTAAAAAATCAAAGATTCATGGCTATGTTAAATCTATGCCTAAAGGTAAAAACCTTGACAAGATCCTTAACAAACACGGTGCTGACACAGTAATTCATAAAGACAAAATGAAAAGCACAATGTTGAACAAACCACAAGGTTATAAAGAAGATGTTGCCGTTGAAGAAAAAATGGACATGGCTAAAGCAGACATGGGCGATGTAATCAAAGATTTCCAAAAGTCTGACGCTCCTCAATTCAAAGGTAAATCAGAAAAGAAAAAACGTGAGATGGCAATTGCCGCTAAACTGGGCGCAGAAAGAGAAGAAGGTATGCGTGAAGATACTTTAGAAGAAGGCGAAACAGAACAGCTCGATGAGTATGGTAATTACTCAGTAGGAATCAAGGGTCAAGGCGGAACTACCGTGAAGGCTCGCTCTGATAAAGAAGCAAGCCAAAAAGCATTTAAAAACATGGGCATCGCTGACCGCCATCGTAAAACAATGCCTCACACTGTTAAGAAAGTTGGGGAAGAAACTGTGTCTGAAGAATCACCTGCTGAGGACAACCTGTCCAGCTCTTATAAAGCCAAGTTTGCAGCCATGCTGAAGAAAACTGGCAAATCTCTCGCTGATATGTCTGATGAAGATAAAAAGAAGTTTTTCAATTCAGTAGATGCGGCGCACACAGCAAAGAACGAAGCATATGATACACCAGCAGTTAAAAAGCCCGTATCTCAAATGACACCAGCTGAAAAGAAAAAGAATGACGAAAGACGCACAGCCTACAATACTTTTCAGAAAAGAAAGCGAGACAATGAGAAAGCTGTCAAAGATATGAAGACAATGGCTCCTCATATGAAGAACCCTGCATTCGGCGAATCAGTTGAAGAAGGCGCAATGAGCCGTATTGATTACCAACAAAAGTCTGGCGAAAAAGGCACTGGTCTTTCAACATTCAAGAAGAAGCCAGCCCCTAAAAATACAATGGTTGCCAGCCCTAAGACACAACGTGTAAAAATGACGACAGCCAAAGCTGCCGAACGTATGGTCAAGAAGGGTGCTGTATATGCTGAGGATGCTGTGGAGGATACTATCGATGAAGCAAGTGCCTATGCCGACGCTCGCCGTGCAATGAGAGCAGATTCTAAAGGTATGGCACCTATTAAAAAATCAGGCGGCACCAAGACATACAAAGGTAAAGAAGCTGGCGAAGAAAAACACGGTGGACATATTGTAATGCAATTGCGTAAAGCAATTTCTATCAATAAGCCTGTTAAATTTAAAGACGGTACTACACACCAAGTAAGTAAAGCACATGCACATAAGTTCCTTTCAAAATATAATGCTGGAAAACCGCAAGAAAAAGAGAACATGCATAGCGGACATGCTAGTCACGCCGACTTTATGAAACACGTTTCTTAATCGTATAAATAATAAACAAACGAAACCCAAATTTAGGAGAACAAATATGTCAGGTTGGGGCAAAGCAGACGATAAAACAAGCACTGGAACAGTCGCCATTGGCACTGATGGTGCAGTAACAGGCACAACAACTGCCTTTACAACACAAGCAAAAGTAGGAGATATCCTTACAGCTAACTCTATTGATTTTAGAATCACAGCTATTGCTGATGATACTAATGCAACAGTGGTTGACGCTGATACAGCAGGGGCGGCAATCGTTGCCATCAGTGCTGGTGCACAATACACATTGAGCGAAAAGCCAACAATGCTAGGATTTAACTCTGTTGGTGGATATACATCTGAAACAGTATTTGGTGTAGACGAAAACGAAATGGCAGCTAATAAAGCTGTCGGTGCCGCCCACGCTGGTTGGGTTCACGTTCGCACTAACGGTTCTCGTAAAATTTCAGAAACACTCGTAGCATTGTCGAAAAACGGCATTACTGGTGATGCTGAAGATACAGAATTCGAAGATTATCTCATTAGCATTACTACACAGCCTGCTGATGACGATTCAGCTACAGGTGAAGCAGTAACATTTAGTGTTGTTGCCGCAATCACAGGCACAGGTGGAACGCTTACTTACCAATGGCAAGAAGATAGCGGCTCAGGCTTTGCTAACATCACAGCCGCTGGTGTTTATAGCAATGTAACAACAGATACGCTTGCTATTAGTGATAACACAGGTCTTGACACATATCAATACCGTGTAGTTGTTTCAGCTACAGGTGCTGATAGTGTAACTTCGACTGCCGCTACACTTACTGAAACCGCTTAATTCTAAGGGGATTCAGAATGGCTGACCAAAAGCTAAGTGAACTAACAGCCGCTACTAGCATTGCCAGCACAGATACAACGTATCTTGTGACTGGCGGTGCCAGTAAGCAAATTACTATGGCAAATTTATTTGCGACAGTACCCACTCCTGTAAAATTTGATGATAAAATTTCTATCGGCGATACTGATACAATGACAGCCGCCGGTGCCATTTCTCTTACTTCTAATATTACATTGTTGAGTAATCCAGGTATTGATGGTACATTAACTATTGGTTCTGGTACTTCAGGGCAGATAAAAATTCTTATTATGACTTCTAATACATCCAGTAAAACATTGATATTGGATGATTCGGATTTGGCACATGACACAATTACATTTTCCGCAGTAGGTGATACTGCAACTCTCATATATACTAATAGTCTATGGTACATGATAGGCGGAACGGCGGCCGTCGTTTCTTTATAGTAATATAAGAGAGAACAATATACTATGATTGAGTTGAATGAAGATAACTTTTTAATCTTCGCTATAAAAAAATATAATAACCCAGAATGTTCTGGTATGGAAGATTTAGAAGCTGACTTAAAAAGATTTAAATATCTTAAACGGCTCTTCCGACGATATGAAAGTTCTGGTGTTTTAAGTGAAAGATTAATACTCAATCACTTAATAGTTTTATATAATGTATTTGGTAATTCGGCAACACATTTACTATTTTACAAAGTCGAAGAAAAATATTGGGCGATATTAAAATCTTTTCTAGTGTATTTAAATAGAATGCCACTTGAACAAATAGGTAGTAATAAACCCCACTTACCCCTAGATGGTAAGGTACTTGAGGAACTGAGGAAACTTTAATGTCACGTTTTGTAGATGCTGTTGTAGGATATAGAATTCTTCGTATGTTGGCAACCCCCATACGAAACAGTGATGCCTATAGATTTGGCATCGTAGACAAAGATGGTGAAAAAATTAAAGAACCTCAAACTTCACAGGAACTAGATTCCTATTCTTTATTACAGCGTTTTGTATTTAAAGTACAAAAGGCGCTAATGAAATCTCCAGACCGGAATGCAAAAAGATTATTGACTTTTGCCGCCGCACTTGCTATATTGCGTGAATACAAAGAAGATGATGAGGAGTATGTTGAAGAACTCCTAGAGGTATTCATGCTAGATGAGAATGTTCAAAAACAGGCTCAGTTATTAGAAAGTGGTTTATTATCATTTAAAAACTATAATATAGATGAGATGATGGGCGTAGGCGGTGGAGCAATCGCAGGCATAGGAACTGGTCCCGAAGACCAGAGAGAGCCTGGCGTAGATCCTAGACTGATGCCTCTTCAGAGAAGAAAAAAGAAGAAGAAGCAAAATGAGCAGTCAACCAGATAACATAAAAATTGCGTTACTAGAGCAAGAAATCACACAGATTTCAAATCTATTTGGTAAATTAGATATTACCATAGATAAAATTACAGATGTCTCTAACCATATCACTAAAATGCTTGCAGTGCATGAGCAAAAAATTAATCAAGTTGCTGAAGACACAGAGGATGTTTTCCATTTAGTAGAAAAAAGAAGGATAGAGATGGACGAGAATATCAAAGAACTCCATTCACGGATAACAACTGGTAATCGTGAGATGACCAAAGAAATGTCCGATGCCTTTATTAGTGTGCATGAGGCCATTTCAAAAATTGAAGATAAAATGGACAAAAGAGAAAATAATCTTGTGCGGGCTAGAAAAGAACTTGAAGACCGAATATCGGTGCTTGAAAGATGGCGTTGGTTAACAATCGGCGGTGCCGGAGTTATTGGTTTCCTTTTTGGCAATTTAGAAAGATTTATGTTACTTTTCTCTTGACATTAAGTAACTTTTAGTGTAGTTTAACACTATGAGTTTATATATTGACGTAAAATATCTTAACATGGTGTCGCATCGCTTTGAACTATTCAAGCGTAAAGACGATTATACCTTCAACGTAAGATGTCCTATCTGCGGTGACTCCCAAAAGAACAAGCGTAAGATGCGTGGTTATTTCTTTAAAAAGGATAACGACATGTTTTATAAATGTCACAACTGTGGACATGGCGCACACTTTGGTACTATGCTGAAGACATTAGATGGCCTCCTATATAAAGAATATGTGATGGAGCGATATGCTGATGGTAACAGTGGGTTCAGAAAGAAACACGCTAAACCTGAATTTAAGTTTGAGCAACCTAAATTTGAAGAAAAACCTAAACCCTTGTTTGGTGAACTTATGGATAGGCTGTATGACTTGCCTGCTGACCACGAGGCTGTACAGTATGCGAACGAACGAGGTCTCCCTATAAGTTCACATAAACGGTTATATTATGTTGACAATATCAAAAATGTTGTGCAACTTAATACTAAATATACGGAGAGCATCAGAACGGAAGAGCCGAGACTTGCTATCCCGTTTGTGAATGAACAGGGTAAACTTACAGCATTATCCCTAAGAGGTATGCGAGGTGAGTCCTTACGTTACATTCTACTGAAAATTGATGAGAATGCGCCAACAGTCTACGGACTGGATAATATCGATAAGAATGCACCTGTGACAGTCGTAGAGGGTCCTCTAGACAGTTTGTTCATAGATAATGCAATAGCATGTGCAGGTACCTCGTTTAACAAAATCGACGAACTGGGGCTTAATAAACAGACAACACGCATCGTGTTCGACAATCAGCCTAAAAATGTTGAGGTATGTAGGTTGATTGAAAAGTATGTTGACCTCGGATATAACATTGTTATTTGGCCTGAGAGCATTATTGCCAAAGATATAAATGATATGGTAAACGAAAATATTGACGTTAAGAAACTAATTGAAGAAAATACATACCAGGGACTACGAGCTAAAATGAAATTTACAGCATGGAGAAAATGTTAATGAGTGAAGTTAATTTAATTGCCCTAAGTAAGCCATCATCTATTTCAGATTGTAATACTGCTGAGGATTTAGTAGCATATACTGCAAGAGTTAGCAACCCTGCTAATCAAAATAATACCGCAACTGCTCCTAAACTTTTGGGGTACCTTGCGAGAGAAAACCATTGGTCACCATTTGAGATGGTTCATATGACTATGGAAATCAAAACGACACGAGATATTGCTCGTCAAATTCTGCGTCACCGCTCGTTTTCGTTTCAGGAGTTTAGTCAGCGGTATGCAGACCCAACCAAAGACCTTGACTTCATTCACCGTGAGGCAAGACTACAGGATACAAAAAATCGTCAGAACTCTGTAGAGACCGATGATAGAGATTTAGCAGAACAGTGGCACATGCGTCAGTCAAAAACAATCAAAGCCGCATATAAAGCATATGAGTGGGCGATTGAAAATGGTATTGCGAAAGAACAAGCACGAGCAGTTCTTCCTGAAGGTAATACTGAATCGGTTCTGTATATGGCTGGTTCCTTGCGTAGTTGGATTCATTACTGTGAACTTCGCCGTGGTAATGGCACACAGAAAGAACATGCTCAAATTGCTGATAAGTGTTGGGATATCATTGGTATCCACTTTCCTAGTGTTGTTGGAGCTCTTGTGGACTAATGGAACCTCTGTTTAATTTTACCTGGAAAGATTTAGATATTGATGCTCTGAATGCTGAATATCTTAAAGAAAGGGAAAAATCCAGTTCTATGGAATTATTGGCAGATGTATCATTACAGCAAGGAGTAGCTTTACCAAATGGGGGTACCGCACGTGGTTGGAGTAATGATGATAAGGTAAGTTATGCTTCAATAACACCATATGATAGTGAAAGAGATATGTGGTTACCTGTTTTAAAATCACATAAAGAAAAATTGGAAGAATTCCTACAGCCCCCTGCCAGTATGGGTTCTTCATATACAATACAAACCCCTAACTCAATCTTTATGTTACATAATGATTTAATGGCGTCATTATTTTTCAAGGATAGATTTACGCAATATACTAGATTTATACCCACTGCATATAGTCTCTCTACAATTGAAGATAAGGTTGCATTTTGGAGAGATTTATGTACCCACATGTATGATAAAGCGGAAGATAGAAATGATATAACAATCGGAATATATGACCGATGGGATGAGATTGGTGAAAAGTGGGGCTTTAAACCTTGGCCAGACAAATTAGCAAAAGAGTTTTTTCAAACTAAATTTGAGAAGGTATGGATGGCACAGGCTCCAAGGTCTAGTATCAATATAATATTAAACAAAAAAAATTCACAAGAATGTGGTGTTACTTTTACTATCGATAATAAAGAGACCGTACATACATATAGAACTGCTGTTTTAAATGTAGACGTTCCCCATCATGTAGAAAATACCTCTGATGAGACTAGAGTAATTGCTAGATTCACAACATATAAAATGACATACGCTGAGGTGTATGAAAAGTTTAAAACTGCTAACTTTGTAATTTAATAAATAACAAGCCCTCCAAAAAAAGGAATACCCAAGATGACTAAGTATACCGACTCCTATAGTGACATGGAAAGTGAACACTATATGAAACACAAACATAAGGAAAAGGAATTAGCCATTGACCCTAAAAAGCGAGAATGGGAGTATGATGGAGATGGTACAAAGATATATAAAGTAGAAGCAGGTAAACCGCATAAAACTCCATACGAAAGCAATTAAATTATGGCAAGACAAGAATATAAGGGAATACAAATTGACTTATCCCGTGACTCACTATTTGATACATTAGGACTAAACAGACTTAAAGAAAGTTACATGCGAGATGACGAAACATCTCCTCAACAACGTTTCGCATATGTGAGTAAGGCGTTTGGTACAGATGATGAACATGCTCAACGATTATACGAATACAGTTCTAAACATTGGCTTTCATACTCGACACCAATTTTATCATATGGTCGCTCTAAACGTGGTATGCCTATCTCTTGTTTTCTTAATTATATTGAAGACACTGCCGCTGGTCTAGTACAAAACTTTTCTGAAACAGCATGGCTTTCAATGATGGGTGGGGGAGTAGGTATCGGTTTTGGTATTCGTGCCGCCGATGATAAGTCAACTGGTGTGATGCCTCACTTAAAAACATATGACGCTTCTTCTCTTGCTTATCGTCAAGGTCGAACACGCCGTGGTTCATACGCCGCTTATCTTGACATCTCACACCCTGATATTCTTATGTTCCTTGAGATGCGTAAGCCTACTGGTGACCCAAACATGCGCTGTCTAAATCTTCATCACGGTATCAATATCAGTGACCGTTTTATGGAAATCATTGAACGCTGTATGATTGACCCAGATGCTGACGATGGTTGGAATCTATGTGACCCTAATACAGGTGAGATTAGAGAAACAGTATCGGCTAAATCACTGTGGCAGAAAATTCTTGAGTTGCGTATGGAAACGGGTGAGCCATACATTCATTACATTGACACAAGCAATCGTATGATGCCTGAGTTTCAAAAGAAGTTGGGTCTGAAAATTCATCAGTCTAATCTTTGCTCTGAGATTATCTTACCTACAAACGAACAGCGCACCGCAGTATGTTGCCTGTCATCTGTAAACTTAGAACATTATGACGCTTGGTCAAAAGACCCACTGTTTCTTAAAGACATGGCTGAGATGCTTGATAATGTTCTTCAGTTCTTTATTAACAATGCACCTGATAGTGTTGCTCGTGCTAAATTCTCAGCAACCCGTGAACGCTCTATTGGTATCGGTGCATTGGGATTTCATGCGTATCTTCAGAAGAAGGGTATAGCATGGGAAGGCGCTGTTGCTAAAGGTACAAACATGCGTATGTTTAGATTAATTAGAGGAAGGTTAGATGAAGCGAATCAAGAGTTGGGAAAAGTTCGTGGCGAGGCCCCGGACGCTAAAGGTACAGGTCAAAGATTTAGCCATCTCATGGCTATCGCTCCCAATGCTAGTTCTTCTATTATTATGGGAAACACTTCGCCTTCTATTGAACCTTATCGTGCTAATGCTTACAGACAAGATACACTATCGGGTGCTTTCCTCAATAAAAATAAACATTTGGATATCGTCATTAGTAAAAAGATTGAAGAAAATAATAAGTTGGATTATGACGAAATTTGGTCATCAATCATAGCTAATGATGGTTCAGTACAACATCTTAAATTCTTGACACAAGATGAGAAAGATATATATAAAACTTCTATGGAAATTGACCAGCGATGGGTGATTGAACATGCGGCTGATAGACAAGCCTTCATCGACCAAGCACAATCACTTAACCTGTTCTTCCGTCCTGATGTTAATATCATGTATCTACATGCTGTACATTATCTTGCATGGAAACAGGGATTGAAAACACTTTACTATTGTCGCTCAGAGAAACTTGGTAAGGCAGACAAAGTGTCTAATAAAATTGAACGACAAATTATTAATGAAATTGATATGGCGTCTTTAATTGAGGACGATACTTGCATAGCATGTGAGGGATAATGAAGGTTGATGTACCTTATGGTAAGAAGGTAGGCGTTTTTGTTTCGGGTGGTTGGGACAGCGCAGTTATGCTGTATCTCGTCTGGAGAGAATGTCTAAAGCAGGGAAATGAATTGTGTGTTTATACTGTACCTAAGTTAGATGGTGCTGTAAATCATGCTGGAAAAGTTGTAAAGTGGTGCCGTTATAAATTAATTGCACCATATGTTGAACACAAAATAGTCGGGGATATTTCTGATGAAAACCCATCAGAACATTTAAGGAGCGGCATCATTGAAGCATTTAAAGGTAATGCAATTGATGTAGCATATTCTGCTGTCACCGCTTATTACGATGAAATGAATCCCGACCATGACCGCACCTTTACGAAGGGAACGTCGCTTGAAAATATTATTCGACAACCATTCGCCGAGTTGACAAAAGACAAAATTGTTCAACTTGCGTTTGACTTGGGTATCGCCGATGACATTATGCAGATAACTCACAGTTGCACTGAGCGCAACGAAGGGAGATGTGGTTATTGTCCATGGTGTAAAGAACGTGCTTGGGCATTTGAGAAAATTAAAAAAGAAGATATAGGAGTAAATTAATGATTGTTAAAATTTTATCAAGAGACGATTGCACTTATTGCAAGCAAGCAAAAGAATTTTTAACTGGATTTGAAATTGAGTATGTTGAAGAATATCAACCGACTGGTCGAGTTCCACAAATTTATGCGGGCGATAAACACATTGGCGGTTATACAGAATTATTAGAACTATCACAATCAATTACCAAATGGGAAGAAACTTTCAATGGCTAAAAAACTAAATCTACAGGATAACAGAGACTTCTTTAAACCCTTCAACTACCCTTGGGCGTATGAAGCATGGTTGAAGCATGAGCAATCTCATTGGCTACACACCGAAGTTCCTATGGCTGAGGATGTTAAAGATTGGAAGAACAAATTAAAAGACCACGAGAAATCATTCCTCACAAACATTTTCCGTTTCTTTACCCAAGGTGATATTGATGTTGCTGGTGGTTATGTAACAAACTATCTGCCACACTTTCCACAACCTGAAGTTCGCATGATGCTTGCTGGGTTTGCGGCCCGTGAAGCATTACATGTTGCCGCTTACTCACATCTCATTGAGACTCTAGGAATGCCAGAGTCAACATATAGTGAGTTTCTAGAATACGAAGCCATGAAAGACAAGCATGAGTATTTTGTAGAGTTATCTAACATGGATGCAGACAAGAAAACGGTCGCTACTAACATTGCGGCGTTTTCGGCTTTCACTGAGGGTATGCAGTTGTTCTCATCTTTCATTATGTTGCTGAACTTCCCACGTCATGGTAAGATGAAAGGCATGGGGCAAATCGTTACTTGGTCAATCGTTGACGAAACACAACACGCCGAGTCTATGATTAAACTGTTCCGTACATACGTTGAAGAAAACCTAGAAATTTGGAATGATGACCTCAAAGGTAAGATTTATTCAATTGCTGAAAAAATGGTAGAACTTGAGGACAAGTTTATTGACCTTGCATTTGCTATGGGTGAGATGGATAACTTAACACCAGAAGAAGTTAAAAAATATATTCGATATATTTGTGACCGCCGACTTATTAGTCTTGGTCTTAAAGGCATTTTTAAAATTAAAAAGAACCCATTGCTGTGGGTGGAGGAAATGATTAATGCTCCTACACACACCAACTTCTTTGAGAACCGAGCAACGGATTATGCTCGGGGTGCCTTAGCTGGTGACTGGGGTGATGTTTGGGGCAAGGCTTCCTAATTATGGCAAAGTCACGCAACTGGTTAGAATGTACATCATGCGATTCGATGTTTGCAGTCCGCCATACAATGGATGAAAACTACTATAAGGTAGAGTATTGTCCTTTTTGTGGTGATGAACTCGATTTAGATGAGGGTATAGAATTTGATGAGGATTTTGACGAATAAATAGTATATCTAAAGGATATATTATGACAGTCAAAAAGAAGCGAAAACCTAAAGAAAAGCAAGTGCATCGTGTCTACTGCACATATTTCCCAGACGGGACTTATTATATAGGATATAGTGGTAAAACACAAAAACTCTATGAAAAATATTATGGCTCATCAAAGTATGTACTAGAATATAAAGGTGAATTGAAGAAAGATACAATTGCAGAATTTGATAAAAAATCTCATGCTAAAATGCAAGAGTTTCTTTTGCAGTGGCAACAACGGCATGACCCAAATTGTATTAATTCAATGTTAAACATAAGATTAAACAAAGAGCCACTTGCTGACTTTGAACCAATAGACTGGAAACCTAAATGTTCTTCATAACATTACTACTATTTTCGGCACTTGCAGTATCCGCCGTTGCTGGTTACTTTTCAATTGTGGGACTTATGTCAATTTTTCCTGCCGCCGCCATGTCCATCTTGGCGATGGGTGTGGTGCTGGAGATTGCTAAACTTGTTACGGCGTCATGGGTCTATCGATATTGGCATAAAGCCGCACTGGTGATGAAATCCTACTTTACAGTCGCAGTTATTATTCTATCACTTATTACATCTATGGGCATCTTTGGATTTTTATCTAGAGCGCACTTAGAACATACAATCACGATTGGTGGAGACAATGCCCTTAGAGTTTCACAGTTGGAGAGACAAATTGCAAATGAACAAAGAACTATCACCGATGGAGAAACTGTTCTTGCACAACTCGACCAAACAGTACAAACACTCATCAACTATGACCGAATCAGGGGAGATGATGGCGCACTCGCAGTTAGACAAAGCCAAGCAGAAGAACGAGCCATCATTAATAATCAGATACAAACCAGCCTTCAATCTATTGAGAGAATACAGCAGGAATTATTTCCTCTACAAAAGGAAAAACTTGATATTGAACTTGAAGTAGGACCTATCAAGTACATCGCCGAAATGATTTACGGAGAGACTGGTCAGGATGTAATTGACAAAGCAGTTCGCCTCATTATTATTATGCTTATCTTTGTGTTCGACCCTTTAGCTATTTTACTTGTGATTGCGGCTAATATGAGTTTGCGTGAACGTAATGGAGAAACTATTTCCTTTATGTCTTTGGATGAATCCTCAGCAGATGTTGAAAAAGATGAACTGATTACACCCACAGATGATACTGAAATAGATAAAGAAACAAAAGATATTTTAGATAAAGCTATATCGGGGGTAACTATAAACCCTTCTGATAGAGCAAAATTAAAAGACCTTAAGTGGTTAATAGACAGTAAGAGGAAATAATATTATGACAATGCCTAGTGATTTTGGAAAAAGTGGCAATGCACTTCTACTCGGGTGTGGCTCAAAACTTGGATTAGAAATTTTAAAACTTCAAGTAGAGGAATATAATCATATCGATTTGATTACCAGTTCCAATGTTGAAATGGATAAGGTTAATACAATCAAAGTTGATTGGGATAACCTCAGTGAGGCTGATGTTCGAAATATTATTGCCGAACATTTAGTAGGCAAAAAGTATGATTTTATATGGTTCAATCAAAGCAATTTTCAAATCCCCAATAATGGCGCATTTTATGAATACATTCAACCCATAGATAATTGGGTGCATGGTCACTGGATTAACTGTATTTTACCTTATTTCTTGATTAGAGAATTAGATGAATGTCTAACAGAAACAACAAAAATTGGGTGGACTCTATCATCAGGCATACAGCCGGCGGCAGATGCTACACACAGCCTAGGGGGTTATAACTCATGCAAGGTAACGAACTACAACATTATGAGAGCTTTTGCTAAAGTACATCGTAGTTTATTCTTCGGTATAAACCCAGTTAGTTTGACCGAGGAAAGTTATGAATTGGATGCGTACTTAATGGATTTACTATTTAAAAAAATGGATAGAGAATTTCAAGGTGTTGTAGCAAACAAAGGCGGTGATATCTGGATACAACCAATTAGAAATAGTTAATTGGTCAGATATAACATTGACTTTTTATTTTTATTGCTGTATATTAAATTATTGTTTTAATTTTTAAGGAATATATAATGACTTTAAACCGTGACGAAATGATTAAACACCTCACACAGGGTGAAGTGACAATTGAGTTTACTAAGATTGATGGCTCTAATCGTGTAATGAAAGCTACACTTCAGGAGAATGTCGTACCTGTTACTACTGGTGCTAGTCGTGCTAAAGATACAAACCTAGTTGTATTTGACACAGAAAAAAATGCATGGCGCACAGTAGTTATTGACCGAATCGTTAAATTTAGTGCTTGACATTTGATACAAACTTCTATAATATATAAAGTATTATAGAAGGAGTCCTTTAATGGCACGAAAGAAAACAGTTAATCTAACGCCTCGCAAAAAGATTCGTAAGCCTCGAAAGCCTATGAGTGAGGAACAAAAGAAACAAGCAGTCGAACGTTTGGCAAAAGCAAGAGCCAAACGGGCGGCGGCTAATCCCCCTACTTACAAAAATATTGCACCCTCTGTAGTTGCTCTACCTGATGATGCACCTTTGTCTCTTGTTACAGTTCGTAAATGGATTAAATATAATCGTGAACTACTTGCAGAAGAACGTAAGTCAGTTCGACAGGGTATTAAAGGCGCTGAAGCAAAAGTTAAAAGCACTGAAGGTTATATTCGCAATATGGAACGGTACTTGCGGGATGGTGATTGGTGTGATGACTTCACAGGTGAAAACCAAGATACTAAAGTTAAGTGGACATGTACTGTTATGGCATACTATGATGATGGTACACCTAAAAGAACAAAAGGCGTCTACTATCCTGACTTGGGTTATCGATGGGGGGAACAGCCTAAAGAAAAAGGTCTAGAGGGGTTGTTCGAATGATAGTCATCGATTTTAATCAAACCGCAATCAGTTCCTTTATGGCTGAAGCTCGTGGTCGTACAGACGTTGAAGTTAATGTGCCTTTGTTGCGTCATATGATTATTAACGCTATCAGGGGATACAAGACACGATTTGGTGAGGAGTTTGGTGAAGTTGTCATAGCATGTGACAACCGACACTATTGGCGCCGTGGAGTCTTTCCTTACTATAAGGCTTCTCGTAAGAAGTCACGAGACTCTAGTGGGTATGACTGGAATTCTATCTTTGAAGCACTTAATGCTATCCGCAGTGAGTTAGATGAATTCTTTCCCTATCCTGTTATTGATATTGATGGTGCTGAGGCTGATGATGTGATTGGCACGTTGGCAGAGTACAGCCAGAATATGGTTAAACCAGGTACACTATTTGATGATACCGAACCTTTCTTAGTTATCTCAGGTGACCATGACTTTCAACAATTACAGAAGTTTCCTAATGTAAAACAGTTTTCACCTATTAAGAAAAAGTTTGTAAAGATTGATTGTACTCCCCATGAGATTTTAATGGAACATATTATTTCAGGTGATAAGGGTGATGGTGTACCTAATATTCTTAGTGCTGATGATACATTTATTGTTGAAGGTAAACGTCAGAAACCTATTCGTAAAAATTTACTCGCTGAGTGGAAGAAACAAAAGCCAGAAGATTTTGTAAATGGTGAGATGGCCGCTGGATATATTAGAAACAAACAATTAGTAGATTTATCAATGACACCTCAAGACATTAAAGATGCCATTATAAATAGTTATGAGAAACAGCAAGGGCAAGACAAATCGCAATTGCTAAATTATTTTATTAAGTATCGTATGAAAAATATGATGGAAGTTATTGGAGACTTTTAGTATGAAGTTTAGACAAGCAAACGAAGGGTTTGATTGGGTATTTAAAGGCAAAGATGTTGCTGAACAAATTACTCGATTAAAGCAGTGGGCATCTACAAACCAAACAGTTGTGCCTATGGTGCGTATGGGCGTGGGTGCTGAAAAAGTTGATTGGGGTTTGCCTGAAGGTACACCCGATACACTAAAATTAGATAAAGACATTCCTGAAGGCATGGGTGACACCACCATTCAAATGGAGTGGCGGCGTATTTCAGGATTTACTGACCCTAATCATAACATGCAGAATCTCCCAGAGTGGAAGCGTGAAATGAACTGGTTACAAATCCTAGAAGGTATGCAACACTTAGAAGCAAATGTTCTTACAGCAATTAAAGATGGTAAACTATTAGAACTATATCCTGCTTTAGAAAAATTGTTGCCTGAGTTAGGTATCCCAGAATATAATGAACCAGTGAAAAAGAGGAAACCTCGTGCCAAGAAAGCCAACAAAACTACAGCATGATTATGCAGGTACAACCTCTCCTTGGTTTATGTTAGACAATGAAGAATTTTTTAATCAAAATCGAGAAAATCTTGTTCAGATGGGCTTCACAGAGACTGATATAGAATATCGGTTTAACTCGGATGGCTTTCGAATGGACATGGAAATGTCTGATGTTCCTGAAGGTAGTGATATCTATTTCGGTGATAGCACCACTATGGGATATGGTGCGAACCTAGAAGATACCTGGGCGTATAAACATAACGAAATGCGTGGTGGGCCTTTTGTAAATTTAGCAAACGCCGCTGGTTCAATCGAAACAATCTATCGGCTTGCTGACTATTGGATTCCCATTATTAAACCTAAAAGTGTTTATGTCCTTGAACCACCTTTCCGTAGAGTTGAGTTCATTGACCATTTTGAGGATGCATGGGTTAGTGGCGTTTGGACATATAATAAAGAAAGAACTGATGTTGAAAAGATGCATGAGGATATTGCATCAAATAATCCAGAACATCAACGTGACCTTGCAAGGCAGAATTTTGAGAACTACTTGTTTGAGACGTATACTTCATCCGATACAAATAATCAGGTGGTTCGTAAACGTGCAAGACAAGCTATGAATTATGTTTGCGCTGAGAACAATGTATCATTAAACTGGCTTGACCCCCTGCCCTTCACTGAGGAATATTATTTCAAAGCAAGGGACTTGATACACTCAAATGATGAACAACACGATAAGATTTTAGACCGGTTTATAGGGGTCGTAACTCCTACCCCATTGCCAACCTTCAGGTAATTCAAAGTCAAGGAGTACAAGATGAAGTTTACCACTTGGCTCAACACACCACCGCTTCTTGGGGCGGCTGTAGGCAGCCTGTCTAATCTTTTCGAGAGATTCCGCCCTATGCTTGCGGCCATACATAGGATTAAACTCGCCTTCACGGGTGCCCTTCATAGTTTTAGAGACCTTATCTCGGAACTCTTGGGAACGGCCATTTTTTCTGGCTGGATGATTGTCTCCCATCTTAGCCTGACGAATGCGCTCTCTACCTTCAGGTGTGTGCCAATCAGTGCGGTCACGGCAACGGTCAACAATAGGTAAGTCTGCTTTGTTTTGTGTTATAACATATTCACGAATATCTTCTACACGAGATTTTTTTACTATCATTTCCCGTGGCTTAGGAACGTCCTGGAGTGTATTTTCGTCTACAATCCAGAATTCTTTATTCGTTTTTAATAGAAAGAATCTACTTGCTCGAGGCATTTAAAAACTTCTTACGATATTCAGCAATACCTTCAATGAAAGGTCTTGTTTTCTTGCCTTTCATTTCGGCAAGATGTTTATCATGTGCAGTTTCTAAAATAGGTTTTGTACGGCGTACTAGTTTTGTTGTAGCCTTTGATACGTTACGGCGCTCACCTTTTGATGTATATGTGTCACGGCTTCTTTTCTTGCCCATTGTATATCTCCATAAATATATGATGCAGTTTATTTATAAGGTTTAAAATGGTTGATGAAAATTTCAATTTAGTCAAAGACCTCTTAACACAAGAGGAATATGATTTTCTAAAATCAGAAATATTTTCTGAAACAATGGAAAAATCAGCAGAATACCTGTATGTAAATAAAAATAATATTATTAAAGCATCTAGTACTCCCAGACCTATAAGCAAAAGTATGTACAATTACAAATATTTAACTGGTAGTTCGATTAAAGATTTAGTTACAGACATTGCTGAAAGATATGGGTTTAATGACTTTCAAGCATGTTTAGTGGGATAC
>Ga0222719_10001627_pt1 | contig 21571 bp, 19 predicted proteins | sample C33_34DmetaG_FD_165039 | JGI IMG/M metagenome (GOLD analysis project Ga0222719, IMG submission 165039) | Estuarine water microbial communities from San Francisco Bay, California, United States - C33_34D | ecosystem: Environmental > Aquatic > Marine > Unclassified | place: USA: California...
TTAAAACAAAAAGTATATTTATCTTCGAGTTCCTTAATAGTTTTCAATGAACCATATACAGGAATTTTTTTTTTATTTTTCCAATAAAAAGGACGCATTTCGAAAATACCAGATGTTTGATCTGCATGTTCATGGGTATAAATAATAGAATCTAACGATGTGATCTTATTTTTTAAGAACTGATTTTTTATGTCTGGAGACGTATCTATTAAAATTGATAAGTCGCCTTTTTGTATATGAGCGCAACATCGAGTTCTAATATTTTTTGAATTTTTTTTTAATTTAGCTGAATAATTAGTTATCCAAGGTGAACCCAAAGAACTACCACTTCCTAAAATTGTAAATTTATTTTTCAATTTAGTTGACCAAATAAATTGAAAAAATTTTTAGTAGTAATATTTGAAAAATCATCAAAAGATATTTTCTTTAATTTAGATAAAAATTTAACTGTGTGAATAATATAGCTTGGCTCATTAGGTTTTCCTCTTAGTGGTACAGGAGCTAAGTAAGGCGAGTCTGTTTCCACTAGTATTCTATCATTTGGTATTTCTTTGAAAGTATTAGCCAAATCCTCTGATTTTTTAAATGTTACAACTCCGCTTGCGGAAATATAGGCTCCGAGGTCTAATAATTTAAAAGCAAATTTCTTTGACCCTGTAAAACAATGTATTAGAATTTTAAAATTTTTTTCTAGTAATTTTTTTTTTAGTATTTCAAAAGTTTCATCTTCTGCATTTCTAGTATGTACAATTAAAGGTAGCTTAGTATTTTGAGCCGCAATAATATGTTCCTCAAAACATTTAATTTGGTCTTTTTTATCTGAATAATTATAATAAAAATCTAAGCCACTTTCTCCAATACCAATTATTTTTTTATTTAGTTTAATTTTTTTAATTATATCTTCTGACTTAATTGATTGATGGTTTTTAGCTTCATGGGGATGTATACCATAAGATCCATAAACACAGGTGTTATTAGATATAATATTTAAAATATTAGAAAAGCTTTTATCTTCAGTTGAAATTGTAAGTAAATATTTTACACCATCATTATTTGCTCTATCAATAGTTTCCTTAAGGGATAAAGACATAGGTTCGTAATTTAAATGGCAGTGGGAATCAATTATCATTTTCAATTTTGTTAAATAATATATTTAAATTATCAAGTTCCTTTTCGTAATTTATAAAATTATCATCATTAATTTTATCAATACTTATATTCTCTTTAGAAAGATTCATTAATGCGAACACTTTATTTGTTGAATTTGGTATTATGGGATTTAGAAGTATACTAATATTTTTTATTTGTTGAATAATTGTAAATAATATCGTTCTCATTCTTTCTGGATCATTTTTTTTAACAGCCCAAGGTTCTGAATCATTAAAGTATTTATTTGCGTCAAATGAAAAACTTACAACAATTTTAATGTATTCATTCAAATCTTGATTATTCATTAAATTAATAAGTTTAGGAATATGATCTTTCAAATTATCTAATAATTTTTTATCAGAATTATTTAATTTAGAGCATTTTGGTATTTTATTATCACAATTTTTTTTAATAAATGAAAAAACTCTTTGACATAAATTTCCATAATTATTTGCTAAATCATTATTAATACAATTTTTTAAATTTTCCATTGATATTGAGCCATCGTTACCAAGAGAAACTTCTTTAACTAAGTAATAACGTAATTGATCAATTCCATATTTATTTATAATCTCTATAGGGTCTAAAATATTTCCCAGTGATTTAGACATTTTTCTATCATCTGAGAGTATCCAGCCGTGACTAAAAACTTTTTTTGGTGGGGACAATTTAGCAGCTAATAAAAAAGCAGGCCAAAAAATTGCGTGAAATCTTAGAATATCTTTGCCTATAATATGTACATCAGCAGGCCAAAAATCTTTAAATTTTTTGTTTGTAGTTTCAGGAAAATTTAGAGCACTAATATAATTTGTTAAAGCATCTAACCAAACATATATAACGTGTTTTTTGTTTTTAGGTACTTTAATGCCCCATGTGAAAGATGTTCTGCTTATGGATAAATCTTTCAATCCTTTTTCAACAAATTTTAGCACTTCATTTCTTCGGGAGGTTGGTGAAATAAAATCAGGATTTGCTTTGTAAAATTCTAAAAGCTTCTTTGACCACGCTGATAACTTAAAAAAATATGACTCCTCCTCTAACCATTCTACTGATGATCCGGAAGTTTTCGATGTTTTTTTTCCATTAATGTTCTCAATTTCATCTTCATCATAAAAGGCTTCATCTGAAATTGAATACCATCCGCTATATTTATCTAAATAAATATCTCCAGAAGCTATAAGTCTGTTCCAAATTTCTATTACTGATTTATGATGACGTTTCTCAGTTGTCCTAATAAAGTCATCATTAGATAAATGCAATATTTTAGTTAAAGATCTGAAAGTTTCAGAAAGTTCATCGCAAAAAACCTTCGGTTCCTTTTTGTTTTTTTTAGCTTCTTTTTGAATTTTTTGACCATGTTCATCAGTGCCAGTTAAAAATAAAACATTATAATTTTCTAATCTCTTAAAACGTGCAAAGATATCAGCTACTATACTAGAGTAAGCATGACCCATATGTGGTTTTCCAGATGGATAATAAATTGGAGTAGTTATATAAAAATTTTTACTCATAATTTAATTTTATCATTTATAGCGTTTATTAATGTATTTTGATTAATATTGTACAGCATAAAACTATTTAAACTTGAAAATATATAATTTTTGATTTCAAAAATTTTATCATTTTTAAATAAGTTGTTTTTTTTTAAATGTTGGAAATAACAATTACCTATAAAAAAAGCTAAATTAATATATAAAATATCCTTATTTTTTTTATATAGATTAATTAATAAAGTGAGATTCTCAACAAAGTCATTTGTTGGAAGAATATCATGCTCTTTACAAATATGGTTATATTTCACAAAATTTCCAGGTGATAACTGTGAAGATTTAGGGTTTAAAACTAAATCCAATTTATAATAACTTACTAGTTTATCTATGATTTCTAATCTTTGGCTTTCATCCAAAAAAATTTTTATATCAATGGCTCTAGATTTAATAGTTTCTAACAAAGGTTTAGATTTATTATTTATTAAGAAAAAGTAATTTTTTTTTGATGGCTCTTCTATTGTTTTAAGCAAAGCATTAAGACTATTATGGTTAAAAAGTTCAATATCATCAAATATGATAAATCTGTCTTTATTGGATATCGTGGATTGTAAAATTATTTTTTTTAAATTTCTTATATCTTCGATTTTCATGGATTTAAAATCTGCACCACTAATATAAATGATATTTGAAAAAATATTATTTTGAAACTGTTTTAAGAAAATAGAATTTCCTGAGGTGTTCAAGTTTTCTAAATCATAATTTTCAATATCAAAAATTGAGTATAAAAAATGATTAATAAGAGTGGCTTTACCAGAACCTTTATTTCCAGAAAACATTATTACTCTTGGCAAATTTTGATTAGAATAAAGTTTTGAAATAAATTCAAAGTTTTTATCTAATCCAAATAAGCTTAAAGAATTCTTTGAGTCAAAAAAAATTGGATTGTTCATTAAATATTTAAATACTTTTTAATTATATTAAAAATTTTATTTTCCAAAGAATTATCATTAGCTGAAGAATCTAGTATAAAATAATTTTTTTTATTTTTTGCTATTTTTATAAAAGATTTTTGTGCATTGTTATAAAACGATTGTGAAAAATTATCATAACGATTTTTAGTTTTTCTTTTGATTAATCTTTTTCTAGAAGAAATTACAGAAGTTTTTAAAATAAAAACAATATTCGGTTTAATACCACGTAAAATTTTTTTATGTATATTGTCAATAAATTTTATATCAACTTTTTTTCCATAAACTTGGTACGCAATAGTTGAATCAATAAACCTATCGCAAATAACTACATTTTTTTTTAATAAAGCTGGTTTGATCTTGTTTTTAATATGTTCATTTCTTGCAGCTAGATAAAGCAAAGTGTCTGTATATTTATCAAATTTTTCTTTGCTATCTTTTATAAAATAATCTTTAAGGATTAAATTTCTAATTAATTCAGAACTTTTTGTTCCACCTGGTTCTCTAGTTAATATAACATCAATTTTTTTATTTTTTAATCTGTTATAAAGTTTTTTGCTTTGATAGGACTTGCCACATCCCTCTACACCCTCAAAAACAATAAAAAAGGGTTTTTTTTTATGCATCTCCCCAGATCAAATAATTTATAGATGTTAACAGGCTTTTAAAAAAATTAACTTTTTTTAAGTTCTCTGCAGCATAAAGAGGTACAGATTTTATTATTTCATCTTTTTTGGAAATCATAATTTTTGCTATTTGTTTGCCATTCTCAACTGGTGCAGTTACAGGACCGTCGTACTCAAGAGAAATTTTTAAATGACTGATATCTTTTTTATTTATAGTGATATAGTAATCTTCTTTTGTTGTAGCTTTAATCTTATTTTTAACTCCAAGCCATGTTTCTAGATCAAAAATTGTTACATCTTTTTTTGAAATTTCAAAGGTGTTAGTATTTCTAAAACCCCAGTTAAGTAATTTTAAAGACTCTGAACTTCTTTTATTTTTTGTTTCAAATCCGGAAACGACAGCTATAAGTCTTCTGTCATTATTCTTCATTGAACTTGCTAATGAATATTTTTCAACTGCTAGATAACCTGTCTTAACTCCATCAACGCCTACATTTTTATATAATAGAGGATTTCGATTGCCTTGTTTAATTGGATCACCACCAGTTCTATCCCAAGTAAATGTTTTTTCAGCAAATAGTTCGTAATAAATTGGATAATTTTGAATTAAATATTTTGACATTAAAGCTATATCTCTAACTGTTGAGACATTATCGGGATCATTAATTCCAGATGAATTTGTAAAGTTAGTAGAGGTCATGCCTATTTCAGCTGCTTTTTCATTCATCATATCAACAAAATTAGCTTCTGAACCAGCAATACCTTCGGCTAAAGCAACACAAGCATCATTACCAGAAGCAATAATTATACCTTTAAGAAGATTTTCAACGCTTACTTGATCATTAATCATTATAAACATAGATGAATAACCTGCTTGGGACAATCTCCACGCATTTTCAGAAATTGTAAATTTATCATTTAATGACAATTTATTTTTTTCTAATAAATCAAAAGCAACAATTGATGTCATGATTTTAGTCATTGAAGCTGGATAAATTTGTATATCTGGATCCAACTCATACAATATTTCATTAGAATGATAATCTATTAGAATACCAGTTCTTGCCTGAATGTTTGGGTTAGAAAATACTTTTGTGCTTAAAGTAAGTAAGATAATTAATATAAAAAGTTTATTCATTTAATAAGATATTAAGTTCTTCGAATCCTAAATTTTGAAGTTTAATGTAATCATTTTTTAATAAATTAACAGAGTTATAAGGGCCTAATATAACTTGAGTTTCTTTGTTATTAATCTTATTAACACTCAATTTTTTAACATCCAAATCTTTCACTTCTTTAATGATTCTTTGTTCTAAAAATTTAGCTGTATCTAGAGAATAAAATGAAGCTACAAGTATAAATAGTTTATCAGTCTTTTTTGTTAAAGACTTTGACTTATTTTTAGAAATATTTGATATTTTAACAGATGTAATGGGTGCTTTTGAGGGTATTTTTTTTTCCTCATTATAAATCTTTGCTTTTTCAGCAACAAATGATTTATTTTTTTTGACTTCGGTTAATTCTACTAGTGGTAAATTAAGATCTAATTTAAGTTTTTCAGCAACAGATTTTGTTATTAAAACCTTGTAAAAATCAGGATAATTTATTCTTTTTATATTTTTAAGCACTATAGTTTCATTATTTTTTGGATTTATAATTTTTATTAATGTGCCTGTTTTTAAATTTTGGTGAGATATTTGCATTTTATCGTTACTCATTTTTCCTTTAATGATTTTTTGATTAAAATCAAAATCATTATAGATTAATGCGAAACCTTTGGAGGTATATGGTTTTATCTGATTTATTGTAGAAAATTGAGGTGAACAAGATAATATAAAAAATAAAATAAGAATTATTCTAAATTTCATTTTTAAAATTCTCTTTTAGTGTGCATACAGCTAAAGCAAATCTTAAAGATCTATTCCAATTTAAAATTTTTTCATAATTTTCAAAAATTAGATAAGCTGGAGATAAAGTTTCAGCACCGGGGATAATATCTTTATCTGGAATAATTATTGCTGACATAAGATTATTATTGATATTTAAATTTTCATAGTTATGAATATATTTTTTTAAAAAATTAAATTGCTTTTTATTTTTAATATTCTTTGCAGAGGAGTTTAAATATTTTTTTGGTATATTATCTTTTAATTCTATTTTAAAAAAACATGGTTGATTTTTTTTCCACCCTATTGTTTTTAAATAATTTGCGGCAGACGCAAACGAGTCTTCTATATTTTTAAGTTCAATAGTTTTATTATTATTGTAATCAATCGCATAATTTCTGATTGTTCTAGGCATAAATTGAAAATTTCCAAATGCACCAGCCCATGAACCGTATAAAATGTCTTTACTTATAATTTTTTTTTCTACTAGTTTAAGCAAAATTAATAATTCTTCAGTAAAAAAAGCACTCCTTCTTTTATCAAAGCTTAAAGTGGCTAGTGATGAAACTATATCCATCTTTCCCAAATATTTACCAAAATTAGTCTCAATTCCCATGAGCGCAAGTAATAATTCTTTTTCTACATCAAAATCCTTTTCAATAGTTTCTATTATTAGCTTTTCTTTTTTGTAAAGATCTAAACCCTCTCTAAGTTTACGATTAGAAGATCTTTTTTTAATATATGTAAATGTATCTTCATAAAATTCTGGTTGAAACCTATCGTACTCAATAACTTTAGGTAAAAATTTTGCTTTAGACATTAGATCATCAACAACTTTTTCAGAAATACCTGAGTTGACGGCATTAGCTTTAAAATTTTTTAACCATTCATTAAAATCGTTATTAGCAAACGACTGGTTTATAAAAAAAATGAATATGAATAATGAGCTTAAAAATAATTTAAACATTTTACTAATTATCATAATTAATGAGTATTAACCAGTGGTACAAAATTCTACTTATTTATTGTCATTTAACTACATTGATAGTATTAAAGTAACTAATTCTGTTTCAAGGAGAGGTGGCTGAGCGGTTGAAAGCACTGGTCTTGAAAACCAGCAACGGGGCAACTCGTTCGTGGGTTCGAATCCCACCCTCTCCGCCATCATAATTTAAAATTTTTAAACATTATTGAAACAGCATTTTTATCAACTTGATTTTCAATTATATTGTAGTGGTAAAAATTTAAAATTACTTCATCTTCAAAATTCAAAAATTTATCTAATTCTAAAAGCTGACTCTCATTAAATGATTCAATATGTTTATTAACAAATGAACTGAGTAAAATATCCATTTCTTTTGTCCCTCTATAGCCTGCGCGATAAACTAATTTTTTTTTAAATATTTCTAATTCATTGTTCATTAATTTATATTATACATAATCTAATCAATTAATGAAAAAAAATTTTATATTTAGCGCGGTAAATAATTTAAAAGGTGTAGGTCCACAATTATCAAAGTATTTAAAAAAAAAAAGGATAGAAAAAATAAAAGATATAGTTTTAAACTTGCCTTATTCTGACACAGATAGGTCCAAAATTTACAAGTTAAATGAGTTAGAAGTTGGAAAAATACAGTCTATTAAAGTATCAGTAAAAAAATTAATTTTTCCAAGAGTTCGAAATCTACCTAATAAAATTATTTGCGAAGATGAAACAGGTAAAATTGATATTGTTTATTTTAATAGTCGTGAGGGGTATCTGAGAAAATTGTTTCCTATAAATGAATGGGTAATTATTAGTGGAAAAATAAACTATTTTAACAAAAGATATCAAATAACTAATCCTGATTATGTTACTTCATTAAATAATCAAGAATATGTAGTAAAAAATATTCCTAAATACAATTTAACAAAGGGTATTAATGAGAAAAAATATAGGTCTATTAGTGAGCAAGTGATTAATAACTTACCGACTATTTCAGATTGGTTAGATATAAAATTTATAAAAGAAAATAATTTAATCAATTGGAATGAAGGAATTAAAAAACTTCATAATTCTAAAGATGGAAAAGATAACCGATCTCAAAGTTATAGAAGATTGGTGTTTGATGAGTTGTGCGCAAACTTTTTGGTATTATCAGATAATAGAAAAAGAATAAAAAAAAATAAAGTTCCAAAATTTTTTAAAAATGAATATTCAAAAAAAATTATTAAAAATCTACCATTTAATCTAACTAAAAGCCAAATAGACGTTTTTAATGAAATAAATTATGATTTATTAAGTAATAATAGAATGTTTAGAATTATTCAAGGAGATGTTGGATCTGGTAAAACTATCGTTTCAATGTTGTCTATAATAAATGTTATTAAAAGCGGCTATCAATGTGCCTTGATGTCTCCTACTTCAATACTTTCAAGACAACATTATGAATTATCAAAAAAAATTTTTAAAAATGAAATTAAAATAGAATTTTTAACTGGAAAAACAGATTATAAATCAAGAAAAGAAATTTTAACTAAATTAAAAAATGGGAAAATTGATTTATTGATTGGAACCCATGCATTATTTCAAAAAAAAATTGATTTTAAAAAGCTAGGCTTAGCAGTAATAGATGAACAGCATAAATTTGGTGTAAAACAAAGAAGTGATTTAGCATTAAAAGGAGGTAACAACTGTGATGTGTTGCTTATGTCTGCAACACCAATACCCAGAACAATGATGATGTCTCTTTATGGTGATATGGATGTATCAAAAATTACTGAAAAGCCTGCAAAAAGAAAAAAAATTATTACTTTAAGTAAACCAGAAAAAAAAATAAATGAAATTTGGCCTTTTATTAAAAAACAAATTAATGAAGAAAATCAGGTTTTTTGGGTCTGTCCTTTAATTGAAGAGTCTGCTTATTTAGACTACTCATCTGCAAAAAAAAAATTTGAAATAATACATAAAAAATTTCCAAACAAAGTTGGTTTAATACATGGTGCATTGGAAAAAGATGAAAAAAATAATATTTTAAATAAATTTTTGAAAAAAGAAATTTCTATTTTAGTTTCTACTACCGTAATAGAAGTAGGGATAGATTTTCCAAATGCAAATTTGATAATTATAGAAAACGCTAATAAATTTGGACTAGCTCAACTACATCAATTAAGAGGAAGAGTTGGCAGAGGGGAAAAACAAGGAACTTGTATTTTATTATTTAAAGATGGTTTAACCAAAAATGCAATTAAACGAATTAAGATTCTCAAAAATTCAGATGATGGTTTTTTTATTGCTGAAGAAGATTTAAAGTTAAGAGGTTTTGGGGATTTAATTGGATACCAACAAAGTGGTATAAAGAATTTTAGGTTTGCTGACCCTGTAGTACATGAAGATTTATTCAAACTAGCTGAGAAATACGTGCTTAATGTAAGAAATGATATTAATCAAAAAAAATATTCATTTTTATTAAAACTTTTTGACAAAGCAGAAATAATTAATGTTAGTGGAATTTAATCAATATTAGTTGTTCCTGCTGAAACAATAAATTTGGACGCTTGTTCAAATGTTATATCAAGATAAATAAGATCTTTTTTTGGAACCATTAATAAGAAACCACTTGTGGGATTAGGCGTTGTTGGAACAAATACATTAATAATATCCTCCCCTACTTTATTTTTAATTAGTCCTTTGTTTTCTTTTGTTGCAAAGCCAACGGCCCAGATGTCTTTACGAGGATACTCTAAGAGAACTACACTTTTTTGTTTATTATCTGATTTAGTAAAAGTTTCGGTCATTTGACCTATTGCTGAATATATGGTCCTAAGAATAGGAATTTTTCTTAAAATATTGTTAAAAAGTTCAAAGAATTTTTTTCCTAAAAAAGATAGAGATAACCACCCAATAAAAGTAATTACTATTAATGCAATTATTATTTCTACTCCAGGTATATTAAAAGGTAGATAATTATTAGGATTAATTTCTTTTGGAATTATACTTCCAGAAACTCTTATTAAAAAAAGTGTTAAATACAAAGTTATTCCAATTGGTATCAATACGACTATACCGGCTATGAAATTATTCCTAATTTTAGAAAATATTGATTTTTTTACATTTGGCTCTGTCATTAATTAAGAGTAGCTAGAATATATAATAAAAACTATTATTAAGATAAAAATTGCAATTAATAATTTATTATTTAAAATCATGAATCTAAAATGTATAACATAAATAGAAGAAAATTTCTTGGCTATTTTGGGTGCAGTTGCTGCTCATTAATTCTTCCATCTTGTTCAACTGTTCCTATCACAGAAAGAAGACAATTAAGCATAATCCCTGAGTCTCGTATTAATCAACAAGCTGCTGCTGCGTATGAAAATTTTAGAAGTAAAACTAAATTAGTAACTACTGGTTCACAATTAAGAGAAATTAGAGATATCGGGAAGAGAATGGAATTAGCTGTGAGCACTTTTTTTTTAAATGAAGGTAAAAAAGATCCTACAAAAAATTTTGGTTGGGACTACGTGCTAGTTGATAACGATAAAATTGTTAACGCGTGGTGTATGCCAGGTGGAAAAATTGCTGTATATACCGGACTATTAAAAATAACCAAAAATACTAATGCACTATCAATTGTTATGGGTCATGAAATAGCTCATGCTGTTGCTAGACACTCTGTGGAAAGAATGAGTCATGCAATGACTATAAATCTAGGAACAACAGTTGCTGATATTTTTTTAGGAGGAGCGATTAATCGAACTAGAAATACAGTTGGGCAAAATACTGGTTTAGATATTTTTCAATTAGGTGTCATGAACCCATTTGGTAGAAAGCAAGAAACTGAGGCAGATTATTTAGGTTTAATTTTTTCCTCTTTATCTGGCTATGATATTAGAGAGTCAGTAAAATTATGGGAGAGAATGGCAGAAAAAAATAAGGGTAAAGAACCACCTGTTTTTTTAAGTACTCACCCTAGTAGCAAAAAAAGAATTGAAAATTTGAATAATTGGATAACTGAAGTGATGATTAAATATCCACCAATAAAAACTTAATTATTGGTGAGCCCTGATGGACTCGAACCATCGACACCCTCCTTAAAAGGGAGGTGCTCTACCAACTGAGCTAAGGGCCCTTAAAGACTGTTCTTTTATATACTTATTAAATAAATTTCAAATAATTAATCAAACAAATTTATGTATTTTTTGTAAAACATTTGAAAGGTTCCATTTTTTATACTTTTCCGAATTTCGCGCATAAATTGTTGGTAAAAATAAATATTATGTAAAGAAATGAGCATTGAGGCCATCATTTCATTAGATTTAATCAAATGATTTAAATAACTTTTTGAGTATTTATTCAGTTCCCTAATTTCACATTTATCATCTAAAGGTGATTTATCATTTTGATACTTGGAATTTTTCAAATTAACTTTTCCATCCCATGTGAAAGCTAAACCAGTTCTTCCTGATCTAGTGGGCATAACACAATCAAACATGTCAATACCCTCATTAACTGAACCTAATATATCAGAAGGAGTACCAACACCCATAAGATATCTTGGTTTTTTTTTAGGTAGATAATCTGTTGTTTCATTTAAAATGGCAAACATGTCATCTTGCTTTTCACCAACAGCGAGACCACCCATTGCATAACCACTAAAATCAATTTCAATTAATTTTTCTATGCTTTCGACTCTTAAATCTTTATATAATCCTCCTTGAGCTATTCCAAAAAGAGCCTTTGATTTATTGTTTCCAAATTCTATTTTACTTCGTTTAGCCCAGTGAGTTGACACATTTATAGCATTAGATAAAATTTTTTTATCTTTAGTTAATTTTGGACATTCGTCTAGAACCATAATTATATCCGAATTAATAGATTTCTGAACTTGTATACTTTTTTCTGGACTTAAAATTATTTTTTTTCCATCTAGATGAGAGCTAAAAATAGCTCCAATTTCTAAATCTATTTTATTAAATTTTGATAAGGACATTATTTGATAACCGCCAGAGTCAGTTAATATAGGTTTTTCCCAATTCATATAATTATGAAGACCATTAAAATTATTTAATATTTCAATCCCAGGTCTAAGTAATAAATGATAAGTGTTGCCTAAAATAATTTGGGTGTTAGTTTTTGAAATATCATCTGTAAAGACTCCTTTAATTGTCCCTTGAGTGCCAACAGGCATAAAAGCTGGTGTATCGATAACACCTCTTGGTGTAGATATTTTACCTAACCGAGCTCTACCGTCTTGAGTGATTAACTCAAAAGAAAATTCCGTTACAGGCATTTTAGATTATTTTGATCTAAGTGATATTATCTTATCTGGATTTGCTACTGATCCACTACCTGGATCTCCTTTTTTAATCATGTCTATAAATTCCATACCTTTGATTACTTTCCCAAACGCAGAGTACTGTCTATCTAAATGAGGGGCGGACTCAAAACAAATAAAAAATTGACTATTTGCACTATCAGGGTCTGCTGATCTAGCAGCTGAAAGTATACCTCTTGTATGAGCTATATCAGTAAATTCAGCTTTCAAATTTGGTAAATCTGAACCGCCTGTTCCAGCTAGTGATAAATTAAAATCTGAATTATTAGAATTGCCAAATTTAACGTCGCCCGTTTGTGCCATAAAACCATCTATAACTCTATGAAAAACAACTCCGTCATATTTCCCGCTTTTGGCTAATTCTTTAAATCTTTTTACGTGATTAGGTGCTTTTTCAGGATAAAGCTCTATTTCAACATCACCATAAGTTAATTTTAATATCATAATATTATTTTGCGCTAATAAGCTGGTAGTTTCTAAACTAAAAAAAAGTATAAATAAATAGATAATTTTTTTCATTAAAGTTTATTTTTGAGTTCTTTAGCTGTCGATTTAGTTACAAACCTATCTATATTACCACCTAAATTTGCAATTTCTTTAACAAATTTAGACGAAATAATTTGATTTTCAACATCTGACATTAAAAACATAGTTTCAATCTTTGAATTAAGTTTTTTATTCATACCAGCTAATTGAAATTCATATTCAAAATCAGAAACTGCTCTCAATCCTCTTATAATTGTGCCTGCATTATATTTTTTACATAAATCTATTGTGAGATTATCAAATGGGATAACTTTTATCTTATTTTTATTAAGCTTTAAGTCCTTAAATAGTGAATTGTTTATAATATTTAATCTATCTCCTATTGAAAAATGATAATTTTTATTAATATTATCTGTTGTTGCTACAATTACTCTATCAAAAATATTCAGGGATTTTTTTATAACGTCTATATGTCCATGAGTAATAGGATCAAAAGTGCCTGGATAAATGGCTGTTTTCATTTTTAAACTATATTATCCTCTATTTTAATTACAGAAACAACTTTTTCACTACCTGATAGCTTTTTAATTCTAACACCTTGGGTATTACGGCCTGCTACTCTAATCTCTTTTACTGCACATCGCATAATACTACCTTTATCTGTAGATAAAATAATTTCATCGGTTTCGTTCACTACTAGAGAAGATGAAATATTTCCGTTTCTTGGGGAATTAATAATCCCAATTATTCCCTTTCCTCCTCTATTTGTTACTCTGTAATCTAAATATGATGATCTTTTTCCATATCCATTTTCAGTAACTGATAAAATAAATTTATTAATTCCACTCTTAATTTTTTTATCTTTATTAATAGTTTTAGAATCTATATTCGTGTTATCTAAAATCGATAGTGATATTACTTTATCTTTATCGTTTAATTGTATTCCTTTAATCCCTTTTGATGATCTTCCTTTAAACAATCTTAATTTTTTTGACTTAAATCTTATACATTTACCATAGTGAGTGCTTAATAAAATATCTTGATCATCTTTACAAATTTTTACACCAATTATTTTATCATCTTGATCAAGTTTCATCGCAATTTTTCCACTATTATTTATACTAACAAAATCTTCTAAAGTATTTTTTCTTACATTCCCTTTTGATGTAGCAAAAACAATCATTAATTTTTTCCATTCTGCTTCATCCTCTGGCAGAGGCATAATAGAACTTATGGAATGATGGCTTTTTAAAGTGAGAATGTTAAATATCGATTTCCCTTTTGCAATTGAAGTTCCTTCCGGAATTTTATGTGCCTTAATTTTATAAACTAATCCTTGCGTTGAAAAAAATAAAACTGGTGTATGCGTATTAGCAGTAAATATTTGAACAACAAAATCTTCATCCCTGGTTGATATGCCAGATTTACCTTTTCCACCTCTTTTTTGAGCCTTCAAGGAGCTTAATGGGCTTCTTTTTATATAACCTTGATTCGTGATGCTAATAACAACAGATTCTTTTTGTATGGTTTCTTCTATATTGTAATTAAGTACTGCATCGATAATTTTTGTTTTTCTAGGTGAAGAAAATTTATCTTTTATATTTTCCAATTCTTTAGTAATTAATTTATATAATTCTTTTTTAGAATTTATTATCTTATTATATTCAATTATTAATTCGGCTAACTTGTTTATTTCACTTTCTATTTCACTAATTCCATAAGCTGTTAGTTTTTGTAATCTTAACTCTAAAATAGCATTAACTTGTTCTGTTGATAAAGAGTAAGTTGTAATATTTTTTTTCTTTTCAATTAAAGAAATTAATTTTACACTTTTCTTAATTTTCCATTTTTTTGATAATAAATTTTTCTTTGCAATTTCTGTATCTTTTGAGTTTTTTATAATCTTTATTATTTCATCAATATTTTCAACAGCAGTGGCTAGGCCGATTAAAATATGAGCTCGCTCCTCTGCTTTTTTTAAATCAAATTTAACTCTTTTAATAACAGTATCTTCTCTAAATTTTAAAAACTCAGAAATAAATTCTTTTAAATTTAAAATTTTTGGCTTGTTGTTAACAATTGCTAACGTGTTAAAACCAAAAGAACTTTCTATATTGGTTAATTTATATAATTGTCTTCTTATTGTTTCAGGTTCAATTCCTTTTCTTAATTCTATAACTACTCGTATTCCCTCTCTATTAGATTCATCTCTGATGTCTCTTATACCTTCAATCTTTTTATCTCTTACCAACTGTGCAATTTTTTCTATTAATAAAGATTTATTAACTTGATAAGGAATTGATTTTATTATTAATTTCTCTCTACTGCCTTTAGTTTCCTCTAAATCAATTTCACCTCTAATTTTGAATGAGCCTCTTCCTTTATTATACCCCTGTTTAATTATATCTTTTCCTATAATTATTCCTCCAGTTGGAAAGTCTGGCCCTGGTACGTGTTTCATTAACTGTCCAATTGTTATGTCTTTATTATTTATATAAGCAATAGTCCCGTCGATTATTTCACCCAAGTTATGAGGTGGTATACTTGTAGCCATTCCAACAGCAATACCTCCAGCTCCGTTAACTAAAATATTTGGATATTGCGAAGGTAATACCTCGGGTTCTTTTTCAGTTTCATCATAATTATTACGGTATAAAACAGTATTTTTTTCTAAATCTTCTGTTAAATGTTGTGAAATTTTACCTAATTTTGTTTCTGTGTATCTCATTGCAGCCGGCGGATCTCCATCAATAGATCCAAAATTGCCCTGTCCTGATATCAAAGGAACGCTCATAGAAAAATCTTGAACAAGTCTTACTAAAGCATCATAAACCGATTGATCTCCGTGAGGATGATATTTACCAATCACATCTCCTACTATACGCGCTGATTTTCTAAAAGGTTTTGACCAATCATATCCTCCTTTGTACATTGCGTATATTATTCTTCTGTGAACTGGTTTTAATCCATCTCTAACATCTGGAAGAGCTCTACTGACAATTACACTCATTGCATAAGATAAATAGGATGAGCTCATCTCATCCTGTACAAAAATAGGTTTGTATGATTTATCGATCGTTACAGTATTTTTTTCCATTAAATATTAAAAAGGAATTTCATCATCTAAATCAGAACTATCTTGACTTAGATTATCATTTGGTAATGTGCTTTTATTTTCAGATACAAGATTAGAATTGTTATTTGTTCCTCTACTATCCAGCATTGTTAAACTAGAATTATATCCTTGAAGAACAATCTCGGTTGAATATTTATCTTGACCGGTAGACTCGTCTTTCCATTTTCTGGTGCTTAGTTGTCCTTCGACGTAAACGTTCGCACCTTTTTTAACGTATTGTTGAACAACATTAACTAAACCCTCATTAAAAATTACTACTCTATGCCACTCAGTTTTTTCTTTTCTTTCACCACTAGATTTATCTTTCCAACTTTGGCTCGTGGCAATGCTTAATCTAGCAACGCTTTTACCGTTGACCATTTGCTTTATCTCAGGATCTGCGCCTAAACGACCTATTAATTGTACTTTATTTAAACTTCCAGCCATAATATTTTGAACAAAATTTGATTATTTATTTATAAAACTAATATTTTATATCATAATTGGTCAATAAATATAAGCTGTATGTTATTCTGAAAAAAAAATATGTTGAAAAAAATCGTTGTAAAAGGCGCTAAAGAACACAACCTAAAAAATGTTTCTCTTGAGATACCAAAGGAGAAACTTGTCGTTATAACTGGCCTATCAGGCTCAGGAAAATCATCTTTAGCATTTGATACAATTTATGCTGAAGGTCAGCGTAGATATGTGGAAAGTCTATCTTCTTACGCCAGACAGTTTCTTGATAAGATGAAAAAACCTAAAGTGGATTTAATTGAAGGTTTAAGTCCTGCTATATCTATAGAACAAAAAAATACATCAAAGAATCCAAGGTCAACTGTTGCTACGGTAACTGAGATTTACGACTATATGAGAGTATTATTTGCAAGAGTTGGTATCCCTTATTCTCCATTTACGGGCAAACCTATTGTATCCCAACCTATCAGTGAAATGGTTGATAAAATTAAAAAATTACCTAGCAATAGCACGATCTATTTACTTGCTCCAATAGTTAGAGGAAGAAAGGGTGAGTATAAAAAAGAAATACTGAATTATAAAAAAAGAGGATTTACTAAAATAAAAGTCGATGGAGATTATTTAAATATCGATGAATTTCCAAATTTAAATAAAAAAATTAAACACGAAATTTCCATAATTGTTGACAGAGTTATTCTTAATTCTAATTTAGGTAATAGATTAGCAGATAGTGTTGAAACTGCTGTAAATCTTTCTAATGGATTATTGGTTGTTGAATATGAAAATGAAACACTGCCAAAAAAATTTAGAAAGCGTGAAAGTATAACTTTTTCATCTAAATTTTCTTGCCCTGAAAGTGGATTTACAATTGAAGAAATAGAACCAAGATTGTTTTCTTTTAATTCTCCATATGGGGCATGCGAAGAATGTGAGGGAATAGGACATAATTTAAATGTAGATCCAAATTTAGTAATTTCAGACCCAAAAAAAAGCCTACAAGATGGGGTTGTTGAACCATGGGCAAAATCAACCTCTTTATATTACGCGCAGACATTAGCTTCCATTGCAAAACACTATAAAATATCCATGTCCGATCCTTGGAAAAAAATACCAAAAAAATTACAAGAAATTATTTTATATGGATCTGATGATGAAGAAATTAAGTTTTCTTATGATGATGGATATGAAGCTTACACGACTAAAAAGGCTTTTGAAGGTGTAGTTAATAATCTTGAAAGACGTTATTTAGAAACAGATAGTGAATGGAAAAGAGAAGAAATATCACAATATCAAAGTGAGACAAATTGTGAAAAATGTAAAGGAATGAGATTAAAAGATGAAGCACTTTGCATAAAAATAAACCTTTTAAATATAAGTGAAGTTACAGAAAAATCTATCGATGATGCACAAAAATGGTTTGAAAGTTTACAAAATGTTTTAACTGAACGAGAAAACAAAATTGCCCAACATATTTTAAAAGAAATTAATGAAAGATTAAATTTCTTATTAAATGTAGGATTAAATTACCTAACTCTTTCTAGAGAGTCTGGAACTTTGTCTGGAGGCGAAGCTCAGAGAATAAGACTAGCTTCCCAAATAGGGTCAGGCTTGACTGGGGTATTATATGTATTAGATGAACCATCGATTGGTTTACACCAAAGAGATAATAAAAAATTAATTAAAGCTTTAAAAAAATTGAGAGACTTGGGTAATACCGTAATAGTTGTTGAACATGATATTGAAACTATGGAAAACTCAGATCATATTATTGATATTGGTCCAGAAGCTGGATTAAATGGTGGACAAATTGTTGCTGAAGGAACTGTTAACCAAATTATTTCTAATCCTGACAGCATAACTGGTGATTATTTGTCCGGAAAAAAATTTATTGCGACTCCAAAGAAAAGAAGGCTAGCAAAAAATGGAAGGTTTATTGAAATAAGTGGAGCAAGCGGAAATAATTTAAAAAAAGTTAATTTAAAAATACCAGTTGGTACATTTACCTGTGTAACCGGAGTCTCAGGAAGTGGAAAGTCAACTTTAATTTTACACACATTGTATAATGCTTTTAATTTAATGCTTAATAAAAACAAAAGTAGAAAAGTACCAAAAGCTTTTACAGGTTTTAAAGGCACAGAATTGATAGATAAGATTATAGACATAGATCAATCTCCGATAGGTAGAACTCCTAGGTCAAACCCAGCAACTTATACAGGTGCATTTGGGCCTATAAGAGAATGGTTTGCTAATTTACCTGAGTCCAAAGCTAGAGGTTATAAAGTTGGCAGATATTCTTTTAATGTTAAAGGTGGAAGATGTGAAACATGTGAAGGAGACGGGGTAATCACTTATGAAATGCATTTTCTGCCTGATGTTTTTATTCCTTGTGATACTTGTAAAGGAGCTAGATATAATAGAGAAACATTAGAAATACGATTTAAAAATAAGAATATCGCAGATGTTCTTGATATGACTGTTGATGAGGGCTGTGATTTTTTTGAAAATATACAAACTATTAGATCAAAATTAATCACTCTTAAGCATGTTGGACTTGGTTATATGAAGATAGGTCAACAAGCGACAACATTATCTGGTGGTGAGGCTCAAAGAATAAAGCTTGCAAAAGAATTATCTAAAAGGCCTACTGGGAGAACTCTTTATATACTCGATGAACCAACAACAGGTTTGCACTCGCATGACATCAAAAAATTATTAGAAATACTTCAAGCATTTGCCAATACGGGTAATACAGTTGTTGTGATTGAACATAATTTAGATGTTATTAAAACTGCTGATCACATCATTGATATGGGGCCTGAAGGTGGGGTAAATGGAGGAAAAATCATTGCAGAGGGCACTCCTGAAAAAGTATCTGAAGTAAAAGAGAGTTATACAGGTAAGTTTATTAAAGAATTAATGGGTAATAACTCAATGAAAAAAACTGCGTGATACACTAAATTGTGTTATAAGAGAATCATGACAAGTATCTTACAATCATTATCAAAAACAGTTCATTTATCACTAGGTCTAGCAATATTATTATTTTTAGGATTACATTATTTTGGTGAAGGCTTTTCTTTTGATACTCTTTTTTGGAGCTGGTTATTTAGATACATTCATGTAATTGTTGCAATAATGTGGATTGGTTTATTATGGTATTTTAATTTTGTTCAAATACCTAATATGTCAAAGATTCCAGATGAGCAAAAACCTGCAATAGGAAAAGTAATTGCTCCGGCTGCGCTATTTTATTTTAGATGGGCTGCTGCATTTACAGTTTTGTCGGGGTTAATTTTAGCATGGGTAAATGGATACGTTCATAGTGCTATGATACTAGGTTTTGATGGTACTGGGGGAAAAAATACAGCTATAGGAATTGGAATGTGGCTGGGATTGATAATGGCTTATAATGTTTGGTTTGTTATTTGGCCAAATCAAAAGAAAGCTTTAGGTATTGTTGAATGTACGCCTGAAGAAAAAGCTGCATCAGCTAAAACAGCAATGTTATTTTCTAGAACAAACACACTTCTTTCGCTGCCAATGCTGTTAACAATGGTAGCTGCTCAAAACCTTTATTAGGGAACTATTTTTTCTTCTTCTTTTTCTAAAGTTTTGTAACTCACTTTAAAAAATTTTAATATTGGTGAAGCAACAAATATTGAGGAATACGTCCCAATTAAAACACCTAAAATCATAGCGAAAGAAAATCCTCTTAAAATTTCTCCTCCTAAAATAAATATCGAAAATAAAGCTAGCAATGTAGTAACAGAAGTTATTATTGTTCGAGAAAGAGTTTCGTTTATGGATAGATTTGCAATATTGCTGATATCTAATTTATGATATTTACCAAGATTTTCTCTAATTCTGTCGTATATAACAACTGTATCATTCATAGAGTAACCTACAATAGTGAGGACCGCAGCAATTATTGATAGGTTTATTTCCAAAGATAAAAGTGAAAAAATTCCAAGTGTTATTATGACATCATGAAATAAAGCAACGATTGATCCGATACTAAACTGCCATTCAAACCTGACCCAGATATAAAAAAGCATAGCAGCTAAAGATAAAGATATAGCTATAATTCCTGATTGTAGTAGTTCAGCGCTAACTTTTGGTCCAACATTTTCTACCCTTCTAAAGTTTACCTCTGAGTTTAAACTTTCTGAAAGATTTTTTTTAATTTCTGGTATAAGTTTATTATTATCCTCTTTTTGTTCAACTTTAATTAAAAAATCTCCTTCTTTACCAAATTTTTTGACATTGACATCTCCCAAGTTCATATTTTTGAGAGTATCTCTGATTAAAGCAGCCTCTATATTATTAGATCTAAGCTCAATAAGTGTACCACCTTTAAAATCAATACCGTAATTTAAGCCTTTAAAAAAAATCAAAATAACACTTAGAGCAAATAAAATTAAAGATAAAATATTTGCATATTTAAATTTTGATGAAAAATTGAAGTTAGTCATTAAATTTTAATCTCTTTATTCTTGGTGTTTAAAACAATTAAGGATGTAAGATGACGTGCTAAAAAATAAGCTGTAAAAAGTGTGGTTACTATTCCTATACCTAAGGTAATTGCAAAACCTTTTACAGGGCCTGAACCAAAAGCAAACAATATTACAGCGGCAATTAAAGTTGTTATATTTGCGTCTAAAACTGTAATTTTTGCTCTAGTATACCCGGTATCAAAAGCGTGGATTATAGATTTTTCTGTTTTTAATTCTTCTCGAATTCTTTCAAATATTAAAACGTTAGCATCAACAGCCATTCCAACTGTCAAAATAATGCCGGCTATTCCCGGTAAAGTCAGTGTTGCTTCTAAAATTGTAAGAACTCCAACTAACATTAATAAGTTTGCAATTAATGCTGCATTAGCTATCAAGCCAAATACACGATATTTATACAACATGAATGCAATTACCAAGATAAAACCTACAATTAATGATGTTATACCAGATTTAATAGAGTCTTCTCCAAGGTCAGGACCTACAGTTCTTTCTTCAACTACTAGTAAAGGTGTCGGTAATGCCCCTGATCTTAACAACAATGAT
>Ga0222719_10001628_pt1 | contig 21569 bp, 38 predicted proteins | sample C33_34DmetaG_FD_165039 | JGI IMG/M metagenome (GOLD analysis project Ga0222719, IMG submission 165039) | Estuarine water microbial communities from San Francisco Bay, California, United States - C33_34D | ecosystem: Environmental > Aquatic > Marine > Unclassified | place: USA: California...
CACTTGCAGGTAGTGTTAATGTATAGTTACCATCAATTACTAAATCAATAACCATTCCTGTTGAAACATTAGAGAATGTTAGTGTCGTATTTGCTGATAATGTTTTAGTATGTACTGCTGCTGCTGACCAATCAACATCACTTGCTGATATAGTAGCTGAAGTAGTAAACTCTGCTCCCATTTTAGCATAAGTTACCGCATCATCTGCAAGTTTTGCTGTAGTTATACTTCCATCTGCAATTGTTGTACTTGGCGAACCCCAAGAAAAACTTCCATCTCCATCAGACAATAAAGATTGACCATTTGTACCATTACCACTTACATTTAATCTTTGTGCATCTACCGCATTGTCTGCAATCATTGCTGAACTTATCTCACCAGTTGATGAAGTTCCTATTAATGTTCCTTTTGCAGTAGAAACTATTACACCTGTATTTGTTAGTGTTAATCCTAATGCATTACCTGCACCATCAGTTAGTGCTTGTGCTGAACTATCAATAACACCATTATCACCAACTTTTAGTAGTGATGTATAAGTATCTTTTATTTTATTACCTGTTAAACTTGCCATATTTTATTAATTTAAATTTGTTCCCATTCAGTATTTTCGTGATTCCATTGATGTGCATTTTTGTTCCAATAAGATTTTAAGTGCTTTATAATACTAATTACTTTATTTCCAATTTTTGCTAAACCTAATCCTTGTCCTAACATACTATTCTATATATGCAATTATTTTTCCTGATGCACAACTTATTGTATGAAAAGAACCATAAATAATCATACCTGTAACAAGTTCTAAACTCGTTATTGAAGTATCTCCACCTGTTGCTGCATTTGTACAACTGATTATTGCATCTTCAACAACTTGAATTGCATTGTATTGTTCACCAACATTACTTGTTCCTCCTGAAGATATAATTCTAATACCGAATTCTCCAAAAGCTGCTTTTTGATAATTTCCTGAATAAAATAAATCGTTTGACATAATTAAATAATTTACTACAAAAATAATAAATTAATAATTAACGCTTTCGACCTTGTCCTCGATACTTTTTTTTATAACCACTTTGCCCTCTTGAAGCATTTTTACTATGACGACCAGGTCTTTTTTTTTTTGGTTTTTCTATATAAGAAATAAAAACTTTTCTTGCCATTAGTTTGTTTTGTTATTAAACTTTTCAAAAGTCCTCATTCCACCAAGTCCAAGCATACCGATTAAAACAGTCATTAAATGTTCCATTTGTAAAGCAGGTGGTGCTGATTCAACTCCAACATACCATACAAGTAAATCTCTTAAGACAAAATTATATGCTAATGCAAAACCACAAACCCAACCGATAAATGGTCTCCAACCTGCAACAAAAATTGTTCTGTGCTTTGCTTCTTGTTCGTTAATTTGTGCTTGTAATTCAATTAATTTTTGTGGGTCTATTTCTTTACCTTTAATTAATTCTCTAATTTCTAATCCAAGTCCACCAATATTATCACTTGTTTTAAAACCTAATAGTTTTTTTAAAAGTTTAAGCATCTTCATTTATTTTATCTAATTCAAAAGAATGATATGTCGAATATCCTTTACCTTCTTTTCTTTTAGCTTGATAAACTAATTTTCTATTATTACCTTTTACATAAGATACATGAATCCAAGCAGGATTATTATCATCTCCTAATTCCCAAATTAATTTATCATAATCAAATTCATTTTTAATTATATAAAACAATTCACAATTAGATATACCTGTTGCATCTAAATCTATTGCATTTCCAGTAATATGTTGTGAAACTGTTGCAGCACCACCAATAGCATTATTTAATTCTTGTGAACGATAAAAAGATGTAACTAAAATTGGTTCATCTATTTTTTTTCTTAATGGTTCAAATAATTCATCTGCTAATATTTTCATATTTGCTAATGCATCTTCAGTTGGTGTATTATCTATGTCTAATTTTTTTGCAGTATTAGAACCTGTTGCTTCCTTCCAAGAAATATGTTTACTAAAATTATTTTTTTTACTTTTTGCCATAATATTTAATTTTGTTGAACTCTGTTTGATATATCTATCAATGCTCTAAAATATGTTTTTTCTTCATCAGCATCTTCTATATATGAAATGCCTTCAATATTAAAAGTATATACATTAAAATTTTCTGAACTTAAATCAAAATAATCTGTTTTACTTGTTCTAATTAATTGTAATATACTATTAACAATTGTATTTGCTTGTAATTCTCCTCCATCATCCGATAAAAATGATGTTACAACTTCTATTCTTGTTACACATTCTGTAATAAATGAAGTTTGATTATTGTCTATATTAGATTCATCATTTGAATAAACTATAATATAAGGTTCGCTTTGTGTACTTGGTACTCTATTAAAAACAGGTACATTATTTCCACCAAAACTAACATTACCATTTAATCTTGTAATAATCTTTTGTCTTATATAATGTATTACTTCTTTCATTTTCTTAGAGTTCTTTTAATTTTTGTTTCAATATTTCTTATTGTTCTTTGAACTTCTGCTAAAATATTTTTAAAAAAATATTCTTGTCTTTTTTGATTTTTTGTACCAAATTCTAAAAATCCAGAATAAGGTGCATCTGACCTAATTGCTTTACCATCCCATTTTACATTTAATCTTAAATTACCTGTGTCGTATGGTGCATCTTTTTTTACTTTATATGCAGCATTTAATCCACCTTTTTGTATTTCATTATAAAATCGTGTAGAACTAAATGATTTAAGCCTATGAATTGCAGCATCTAGTTGCTGAACATCTTGCCTATCTACATTTACATTTATATTCATAATTAATCTCTTTTTGTAGCGATGAGTTTAGTATAATATTTATAATCGGCATCATACATATCATTTATTTGATATAAACCTGCTATATTTTCTATTTGCAATAAATCAGTTGTTAATATATTATCTGCAGTTTTTTTTCTGATTAATAACTCTATTTGCAAACTTCTTTTTTTTCTACCATTTTTATTTGTTATATCTCCTTTTGTAAAACTTACATTTGCCCAAATAGTGTTTTCTGTTGCATTACTAGATGTATAACCACCAAAACCATCACTTGTTTTTGTTTGTCTTTTAATTAAAACCCTTTTATCTAATTTACCTGCATTCATTATATAAACATTGTTTTAAATCCACTTAAAGTGTTTTTTACACTTGTTGGTATTTCAGTCATAGTGCCTTTTACATAATCTGTTCTATTATCATAATAACTTGAAACCAATTGTAAAATTGCTTGAATTAATAAGCTATCATTCATTCCTGATGTTGTATAGCTTACAATAACTTCCTCAGCAGGTAAACTACCTAACTCAATTATTGTATCATCTAAACCATAAGTTGTGTAATTAGTTGTTGCAGTACCTTCAACTGTTATTGATTGTACCGATGCTATTGGTGAAAAAGGTAATACAAACCTATCATCAACACTTGCTAAATAAAATTTTCTTGTTTTTGCTACAATGTCTTTTGTAATGTAATTTTCAATTACCAATCTCGCTTCAGTTATCATTCTTGCAATTATAGTATCATCTGCAGAAGTATCAACCCTCATATAATCTTTAGCATTAGTCGTTGTTACTATTTCTGAACCTGTTGTGGCAGTAATTTTAATTTGTGTATGAAACTGATTCAACTCATTACTCCTGTATGCTTTCATAATTTGTTAATTTATTTAATACAAAGATAAAAAAAATGCACCATAAAGATTTACAGTGCATTTTTAAGAAAAGAATAAAGAAAGAAAAAACTATTTAAAATCAAAGTTATTAAAAAATTTTGAATAAGCATTTGTTTGACTTAATCGAACCGCCAATCTTTTACCATCATTTTTAAAAATAAAAAAACCTTTAAATTTTTCTACCCATATTGCAAAATAATCTACATCTTTTTTTTCGTAATTATGCTTCCATTGAATATGAACTGTTTTCCTATTTTTTTGATAACCTTGAGTTGTAGATTTAATTTGAATACGATACATTTTTTCACCTGTATCAGCAATACAATCATAAAAAGAAGTATGGAGTAGGGGGTAAGAAATCTTTATATCTCTTTTAAGACATTCAATACCGAACTTATATTCAGCAATACAACCTTTTGAATTGCTATCCACGAAAATAAAGTTACAAAAAAAGTGGCTAACCGAAATTAACCACTTAATTAACAAAACTAATTAAAAATAAATAAAAATGAAAAAACACTTACTCACGAGATGTTATTTCAATAAGTTTATTTTTTACTTGAATTAATCTACCTAATATAAAATTATAATCATCAGATGTTAATTTATCTTTATGTTCTCTTAAAACATTATTTACAGGTTCTATTAATTTTGATATTTGTGCCATTATCGTAGTAAATAAAATAAAAAGTTAATAATCATAATTGACCAAAAAACTAATTGTGGTAATCCCCAACAAAAATATTTTATAATTCTTTTTTGTAATATTTTATCTACTGGCATATTTATATCTTGTTGTGTTGCTTTATATATTGTTTTCATTATACGGAAAATATTTCAGATATCAAATATAAAACACAAAACATTCCAATTCCAATTATTGTATATGCTATAAATGTTAATGCTTCTAATATTTCTTTTTTATTCATAATTTCTAATTTTTAAAAAAGATGCTGCCCTTTTTCACTTGACTACGTTCTGACTAATTTCGGAACTGTTTCTGCGATACTTGGGTTATCAGCATCTGTGTTATATTTATTTTATTATTATAATGCCAGTTCAAGTTTTGTAAGCATTCTACTATAACTACCACTTAATCTTAATTTTATTTCTGGTGTTTCACTTGAATCTAATATTTGGTTTTTTCTTTTTTCTAATAATTTTATTAAAATACTGATTTCTACTTTTTTTAATTCTACTGTTTTAATTTCTAATAAACTTTCCATAATTTTTAATTTAGTTGTTTTTATTTATAGTGTAAATATACATCTTTTTTTTAATAAATAAAAATATTTTTACTTTTTTTTAATTATTTTTTTATTTAAAGTTTTTTTTTATATTAGCATATGTTTAATTTAAAAAATAAAGAAATGACAAATACAATAAATAAAAGTAAAGTAGATATTAGAACATCAGATATCTTTTTTAACTATGGTGCTGTTAACTATACAGAAGCATCTAAAAACAAAACATTAACTGATAAACAAAAACTTAGATGGTTATATATAGATGCAGATAAATTTTTATATATAATAGATACACCTAATATAACTAGACAAGATTTAGTTAATGACTTTTTAAAAAGGTCATAAGTTTATTTGTAGTAATAACAAAGAAAAAGGGGAATAGAATTAACTACTCCCCTTTTTTGATTGTATAAAACTCTAATTAATTATAGAGCTGCTATTACTGTAGCGAATGAACCTCTACATAATGCATTTGGTAAATAAGTTGTCATTGCAAGTCTTTCTTGAACTCTAACTGTTACAAAATTCTTTTGAACATTGTCAGAATCTTGCTCAAAAAATTCAACGCTTACATTCTCTCTCTGCCAAATTTGAGCAGCTTGTGAGAAATTACCTACGATAAATTCTCCTTCTGCCATAGCAGTTGAGATTCTAAATGGTACTCCCATAAATGTAGGTTGTAATCCTTGATAAACTTGGTCTTTTAAATATCTACTATCACCATCTTTAAGTGCAAGAATCTTGTGGAAATCTGTCGGGTGCATTAAAATCCCATCTGAAGTATAATTAAATTTAGCAACTTGGTTAAGTGCAGTAATTAATACATCAATATTTTGTGGGTTTGCAATAACACCTGCAGCAAATCCTGATTCAGTATTACCCCAAACAGTTGCAGAATTTCTTAATCCTAATAAGTTTGGTGCAGTACCATTACCACCTAATAATTGGTCATCTTCGACTGCCATTAACTTGCTTGGTACTCTTGCCGAGATGTAAGAAGTTAATTGCTCTGTATCATCAAGCATTTGCTTTGATAATCTTAAGTAAGTACCAATTAACTCTACATTAGCAGTAGAAGCAGTTAAGTTAAAGTCAGTTTGTCCAAGTGCATTACCTTCTGCAGTTGCAGCAGCACCTTGTGTATATGCAGATTCTGTTATATATCTTATTGTGTCAGAGTTTGTAGTTCCAACAGGTACGATAGACCTTACATGAACCTCATTACTTGGGTCATATTTAACTCCTGGTACTCTTGATGCAGCGATAACTTCACCAGTATAATCTGCACCAGTTGTCATATCAGCTTTTACTTCGAATGAAGCTGCTCTTGATTGTCCTTTTTTAAGACCTTCAATTGCACCACCTTCGATAGCATTTTTTAAAGCACCTTTAAAATTTACTGGCTTACTTTCGATAGCATTTTTTTTAGCTGCCATTTCGATAGTATCCATTCTTTTTTGCATTTCATCATTCTTTGCAAGATATTCGTTAGATAAGTTAGAAATTTCACTTTTAAGTGATTCTTCAATCTCACCTTTCGCATTTTCTTGAGCCGAATTGAATGCTTTTTCAATTTTAGAATCAACTAAATCTCCGATTTGGTCTAATTCTTTTTTTATATCGTCATTCATTTTATTACGAATTTAATTTATTAAACAAATATTTATAAATCTCATTATCGTTATTTTTTACTTCAATCGGCTCTGTGACTTCAATATCAGTCGGCAAAGTGATACTATTTGAAAAAATTGATTTGAGTTTAATAAGTTCTGCTTCGATAGCATAACCTAAATTATCAGATATATTTCCTTTGCGAATTAATTTCACTAAGTTATCATATCTAGATAATACTTTATCTACATCAACATTTCCTTTTACATCTAATATCATTGCTTCATCATTTGCTGCTAATGTAACTGCAGAGATTTCATATAACTTTACCTCTGTTAATTTTCTATAACATTCATCACCTATACAAGATTCTTTTTGTAATGGTAATATTCCAACACTATTTTCTGTTATAACACCTGCTTTTATTAATTCTAAAACATCAGAACCTAATTGTGTTTTTGGAATTGATGCTTCAAACATTAAACCTTTTTCATCTTCATATAAATTTATCATTTTACCAAGTGGTTTATCCATTTGATGTTGATAAAGATATTTTACCCTTTCACCATTTTCTTTAATAGTTTTAGTATATGCTCCTTTAGAAATTATGTCACCATCAGAATCTACATTTCCGAAAATAGAACCATAACCTTTTACGATTCCTGACTTTTCATCTATATCCTTTAGTTCACCTATCGGACTTGTTTTGTATATTATATTCATAGTACAAAGATAATTATTTTAAACAATTGGAATTGGAGCACTTGCACATCTACAATTAATTACATTAGCTGCAGACCCTGCACTATCTCCAGGGTGATTAAGTTGTTCACCCATAACATTAAATTTTTCATTCATTTTTCTTCTTTGACCATTCGCCATTAAATGTGCATCTCTTACACGATTATCTGTTCCTGAAATCCATTCTTTTTGTAAATTATTAGCACCGAATAAACTTGAAGCACTTTCATTTGTAGCAAAATTAGCAGCATTTACACTTTCTGTTCTTACTATTCTTTTTCCATTAGATATACTCATTCCTTTAAATTTTTTTCTTAAAATCCTTTCAGCAGTAACTTCGTTTAATGCCATAAAAGATTCTTCTTGCATATATCTTCTAATAATTTTATTAAATTCTTTTTTACGATTATCTGCAATGCTAACTATTCTTTCACCTGCTATTGTTTTTCCTATATATGCAAATTTTTCTTCCCAAATACTTTGATATTCTTTTGGATTATTTTTTGTTATATATTTTTCATAGTGTCTATAATACCAATTAGCCATTCTTAATCCAATAGTTTTATATAGATTAATATATAATTGTTGTAAATCGTTTAATTGATAATAAGTGTCAAGATTTGGAATTATTTTTCCTATCATAAAAGAATTTATAAGTTTATTAGATTCTTTATTAAAATAATTTGACCAAATTCTATCTTGTTTGTTTTCTGCAATTTCTAATTGTTTAGTCCAATCAGTATAGTAATTTTTATTTAGTTTATGAATCATCTCTTTCAGAAATTCTTTTTGCCCATGCAACCATAGATTTACCTCCCCATAGATTATATGCTACATAACCTCTATCTTTCCAAGGTTCATTTCTATATTCTTCTGATATTTTAGCATTATCTTCGTGTCTTGCTAAAAAACTATTAACTCGTTTAATTGTATCTATTGATAAAGATTCACGATTTGCTAATTGATTTGCTCTTTTCCAACCGACTTCAGTTCCACCTTTAACAACATCACGACCATATTTTTTTCTCCACTCTAACATTCTTTTTGCATTGTTAGTTGCACCTTGTGGATAATTATTATATGAATCCTGTTTAGATGTATATTCGTTGTCACCTGGTTTTAATTCGGTTCCAATTCTTCTTTCATATTCTTCATGTGTAGCACAAGGCATAAATATATTTCTTCCATTTTCTTCGTGACTATGTAAACCTGAACAACCTATTTCTTGAGCTCTTGCATTTGCTTCACCAGGGTTATCAAAAACATCTGTTCTAATTTCTCCTTTATCAAAATTATTATAATCTATATTAATACTTTTGATTTCTTCTTCGATTACATCATTAGATAAAGGCATAAGATTAGCAGGTATATAATAATCATTCATTTCTTCATTTTCTTCATCTACACCATAATTCATTGCTTGCCTTTTTTCATTTGGTGTAGTCCACCAAGCACTACCCATTTGTTTTACTACACTATCCATTTCTTCTTGTAGTTCAGCAATATTTGAATAATCAAAATCTAAATATAAATTTTCACCAAATGCAGGAACTAACCATCTATTTAATTCATCTTTAATTTTATTTAATTCAGGTATAACTGCATTCTGATATAATGATTTTTTAGCTTCTATCATATTATTATATGTAGATGTATCTGTGTTATTTAATAATTGCACAGGTACTTGATAAATATTACATAAATCTTTTATACTTGCATTATATTGTTGTATTAAAGAAACATCTGTTGCATTTAAACCAAAGTTTACCCAACTTAATTTTTTAGGTGTTATAATTATATCACCTGCATTATCGCTACCTTGATATTGTTGTCTAAATTTATCTTTTAATTGTTGTGCTTGTACTTCATTTAAATCTCCTTCATCTGACATTAACACACCTCTTGAAGTTTGATTTTGTAAATATTTTACACCTGTAGTTACTGCTTCATTATTTGTATCTAAACTTCTAAGACCTGCTTTTAATGGTGACATTCCATATAAGTGTGAGCCTGTACCATCATAATATGGATTAAAATCTTTTATATGACAAATATCTTCTGCATCAATTTTATATTGACCTGAATAATCTAAACTATATCCTGAAACTGGTTCAAAAATTCCATTACTATTTATCTCAACTGATTGACTTGGTAAAATGTATAGTTCTTGCCATTTATTTTGATTTGGTCCTGATTCAGGTTTTATACCATACACATATCTGTTACCTGTTAATTTACCAAATGCTATAATTTCTTGAATCCAACTACTATAAGATTGAGCAGGATTAGGTCTTTCTAAAAGTTTATGTAAATCTGTATTATCTAATTCTGCTAAAGCGTGTTTTCTCTGTAACAATGATTTATGCAAAATGTTTCCATTCATTAAACCACTAGTCATTGCTTTGTATTTTTTTAATTCGTTTTGATTTTTAACTTCATAAACTTGAAAAGGTATATTACTTGCAGTTTTAGCTATTAAATTAACAATAGAATATACTGTTGAATTAAACATATATCCTTTTTTAATATATGTATCATCATTTTCAGGATTCCAAACTATTGATTGTCCTAAATAATTATAAATGATTTTATTAAATTCTGTGTTTGTATTTTGAAAATTCTTTTTGAGTATATTTCCAACTCTTGAAAAAATAGATGCCATTCGCTTACGATTTATATTACAAAAATAATAATTATATTACAAAGAAGTTTTGTTGCTTACCAAAGCTGCTAAAAGTTAAATATCTCATAGCATCCATACAATGATTCATTCTATCTAAAGGTTTATTTATAATCGTACCATCTTTCATTTCAGTCCAATAATAATTATGATACTCTTTAATTATATTTGTTGACTCTTTACTAATATATATTTCATATTCTTTTAATAAACTAATTCCTGCATTTACACTTCCTTGACCTTTTCTAGCAGGATTTATATATAATCCTTTCCTTTTTATTTCTTCTATTGATTTTGGTTCTGCTGAATCACCATAACATATTACTTGTTCGTGTCCACTAGCTTTAATAAATTCAGCTATTTCATCATTTGTCATTCCTTTGCTATATAATAATTCGTGAAAAAATAGTTTGTCATTTTTTTTATAACCAATTACTATTGCGGTAGGGTCATTACTAAAACCAAAATCAATTCCAATTATAGCATCATTGTCTGTATCAAATTCTGGAAAATCGCTATATGAAATAAAATTCCAATTGTTAAATATTTGTCTTGCACTAAATATTGCTTTTTGACCTTCACCATAAACTCGCCAATAGTCAGGGTCTTTTAATTTCATTCTTTCAATCTCATATATTAAATCTTGTGACAAAAATTTATTATCCTTGTATGTAGTTATCCAAGTATCACAATCATCACGAGGAACTAAATCATCATATATCCAATGTATGGGGTCACTTGGATTAAAATCGACAATTACCATATCTAATGTTCTCATATTAATTTGACGAAAATCTTCAATTGTTAATTCATTACCCTCATTTAAAAAAGCAATATTTCTTTTTCGCCCTCTAATTTTTTGTGGTTCATCTACCGATAAAAATTCAATAAGATGTTTTCCATATTCAAAAGTGTTAGCTGATTTATTATGAACTCCTAAATAATATAACCCTGTTTTTTCAAGTATGGAAATTATATCTCTTAATACACTACCTTTTAATGCAGGTAAAGTTTTTCTAATAATAGATATAACTAAAGGTTCTTCAGATTCAGTTAATAAGTAAGTTAAATATTGACATACCGCATAAGTTTTCCCACTTCGGGTTCCTCCTTGGTGAACTCTAAATCTTTTATTTGAATTTATTAAATCGTAAAATTGTCTATTACAATGTTGTTCTATTCTTCTTGACTGGGTTTCCATTCTATTAGAGTTGATTTAATTGCACCATCGTGAACTATTTCACTTCGTTCAACATATCCTCTTTTTTTGCCTTTTGTTTTAAGATAAAATATTGTTGCTGATGTATTACCATCTTGTATTTGTTTATGCAATTGAGATTCTGCAAAGTCCAATGCTATGTTTTGTATATCAGCAACTTTGTTTGCAAAACTTTCATCTTTGTTAAGATACTCATAAAAAGTAGTTCTACCAACTCCAACCTGTTTACAAGCTGTTGTAACAACTCCTAAAGATTTTTCTAATGCTTCAAGAATTGCTTTTTTAGTATGTTCGATTTTGTTCGTTTTCATTTTACAAAATTACATAAAAAAAATCCCCTTTTGCAAGAGGACTTTCTAAAAACAAAAAATGAAATGTTTATTTATTATTTATTTTTCCAAACATCCATACTTTTATCAAGTTTTTTTATTTGTTCATTATACCAATCTTCCAAGAAAAATTCATATTCATATAAATTTGCTTTCATATGTTTAAATACATTTATTGAAGCGTGGTTTTTATCATAATTAAATAATTCACATATTTGTTTATGTAATTTTTTATCTCTAATAAACCAACTACTTGAAATAATTTTTTTTATAATTATATCTAATTCTTTTTCTGATTGGTCATATTCATTAAACATATTAAATATAAAATTATTGTATCTATATTGTAATATTTTATTTAATTCTTTATCGAATTCTAAAATTATATATTTTTCGATTTCTTCTTTTGTAATTATTTTATTTTCCATATTTATATTTTTAATGTCCGTAATGTGCATTGGTTTGATGTTTAGGATTACCATCCCATAATGTAGCCCATTCATAAGAATTAATCATAACACCTGGTCTTGTATGGTTATAAACTTTTCTTCTAAACTTTTTAGGAAATTCTGCAGCAGGATAAGGAAGCACACTATCTGTTGTATAACAATCTTGTACATCTGCATATTTCTTTTCTATTTTAACTAGCTCGACTTGTGTCTTGCCGCATAACCTTTTAACTTTATAAAAATTTATATTGGTTTGTTCATATCCCCAACTACTGTAGAGAATATCGTTTTCTTCTAACTTTATTATTGTTTCTGCCATTTTATATATTTATTTGATTAATATGATATTCTTCGCCATTATCTAATAAAACTCTATTTTGTATAATAGCTATTACTTGTACATCTTTAAAAAATTTTTTACCGAATTTAGATGTTGTATGTAATCTGAACTTATCGCCTTTTTTTAATATATACATTTTTTTAATTTTAAAAAGGAAGATGGCTTTGCTTCTTTTCCGTTATTCAAAACCATCAACCTATATTGTTTATAATTTATATATTATTTTGCTAATAATTTTGCGTGAATTATTGAACCCCACCCATCTGATTTTCTACCCCATATTCTAGTTGTAGTAAATGTATATTTACCCCAATTTACTGGTTCGTGTTCTACAACCATTCCTTTTGAATGTTCATCATTTTCTATTCCTAAAATTTTTCCATTCACTCTAATAGATTTTACTATTATACTTACTTTTTTATTTATTAAACTGTTATTTAAATCTGTTATTTTCATTTTTTTATTGTTTTATACTATAAATATAAAGAAAACTTTACAAATAAAAAAATATTTTATATAATAAATTCCCAATTAGTTGTTAATCTTTTTTCAGACCCACTATTTAATTTATTATTAGCAGATTTATTTCTACCACCCATAGTTCTACCATGACTTTTCAATTTCCAATTATTTGATTTCTTAAAAAAATGCATTAATGATGGTGCTGATGTAGTTATAGAAAATCTATAATTATTTTTTATATAATATTTTCCAATAAATTCTAATAATATTATTCCAAATCCAATTCCTTGAAAATCTGGTAATATTACTAACCTATGAACTTTTTTCATATTTTTTAATCTTTGATGTGGAAAATGTAATATAGAAATAAAACCAGCTAATTGATTATTTATATAAGCAACATAAGTGTGTGCTGCATTATGATGACTATGACTTAGATAGTGGTGTTTAGCAAAAGCTTTCCAGATTGTTTTATCTTTTGTAGCGAATATTTGTAAATTAACTTTTGGTCTATTTTTTTTTTGCTTTTCTAAATTTAGAAAAGTCATTGTATCAGTATTAAATATCCAATCAGGCATTAACCAATCTTCTACATCAAAATGACAGCTAACTGCTATAAATTGTTTTTTTGTTCTTCGTATACTTTTTTGAACTGCAAAAGAACCAATCTGAGCAATTTTTCTATCTACCACAGAAGTAAACTCATCAAACACGATTAATTTATTATTATTTAATAAAGCATTAGCTAAATCAACTCTCATTTTTTGACCATTACTTAATACATTATAACTTTTTAACCAACTTGGTGGAGATGAAAAACCAACTGCATTAAATGTTTTTACAATTTCATCTATAGATTTGTCTTTTGGCATATCATCTAATATAGATTCAGCTTTATAATCAAAATTTGTTATATATGATTTAGGAAATAATTCTTTTGCAATAGTAGTTTTTCCTGTACCACTTGCTCCAACAATTAAACCTACTTGCCATTTTTTTGGTAATTCTATATTACCAACAAATATTTCTTCTATTTTATTAGAATTTAAATCAAATTTACCAATAACTGAAGCCACACGAAAACTTTCAGATGGTTTTGATTTTTTTACAATGTTAAAACTCGGCATTTATATCCTCTTTTACTTAACTCCTCAAATAATTGTTCTTGTTCATCTTCGGAATTAACAGTTATTTCTATTTTTAAATCTGTAATTAATGCTTCTGATAAATCTTCAATTTCATCGGAACCAGTGGTAACGTCTAAACCCCATTCGGCTAATTCTTCGAAACTATATTCATTACCTAATATATCCCAATCCCATTCTCCAAAACCAACATTATCTTTTATTATAAATTCTCTTTTTTGCTTTTCAGTCCAATCAATAACTTGCTCAATCCAAACTTCTTTAAATCCTGCATCTTTACAAGCCCTTAATCTCATATTACCTCCTAAAACAATCATATTTTCATCTACAATTATTGGTCTTTTTTCAAGCATTTCAGGAAATTCTTTAATAGATTTTACTAATTTTTTAAATTTATTTTCTTTTATAAATCTAGGATTATCAGTATTTTTTATTAATGTATTTATTTTTACTTTTTTAGGCATTGGTATAATAATTTATATTTATAATAACAAAAAAAAATGCTATTTGTATTGTGTTTCTTAAATTGTCAGCTACTTTATCCATTCCTTCAATATCTTCATTTGTATAATATATTCCTATTCCAAAACCATAACAGGTAGCTACTTCAATTTCAAACATATACAAATTTAAAAATTTAAAATGGTATGTCACTATTTTGATTACTGATTTTTTGGTCATATTCATTTATCTCTTTATATACACCTCCATTTTTAAAATCAGGTGCTATCATAAAATCTCCTTGTTTACCATTTTCTTTTCTTTTTACTTTTTGTATATATACAGAAACACTATCACTAGTATATTGTGTTTGTTGACCAAGATTTCTGTAAACAGTAATACAATTGTATGCTTTATTGAAAAAATCACTTGATTGAGAAATATCATAAGGATTAGGTACTCTATACTTTCCATCTATGCTTTCCATTTTTCTTGGGTGTGCTACTAAAAATAAATGAGTGTTTGTTTGTTGGCAGAATTGTGTAATCTCTGAAAGTAGTTTTCCTACATAAGTAAAATCTCTTTGTGCAGAATGGTCTAACATATTCCAAGGGTCTATTACACAAACATTAGTTCCTTTTTGAAATACTAATTGTCTAAAAGCATCTAATATACCTTTTAGTGTTAAATTTTCTAAATCTATTTTTACAAAATCAAAATGTTCAATTATAAAATCCTTTGTATTATTTAATGTTTCAACATCACAATCTTTTTCATTTATTTTATTTGCTAATCTTTTAATATGTGCTTCGTATGGAAAAGATTCAGGTGAAAACATTGCTATGCGAAAATCTTCGTGTAATGCAAGATTAACACATATTTGGTCGATGACGTCACTTTTTCCTGCATTTGGAATCCCTGTACATACAGACCATTCTCCGAAGCTAATGTTATAATATTCTTTACTGTTTCCAAGTCGCACATTGTAATTTGTAATTCCATTTTCATTATAATTTAAAACACTATCCCAAATGTCGTTAATATTTAATACTCCTTCAATAGGGAAATTTTTAGGATTATCTAAAACATTTCTTAATTCACTAGTTCCTAATTTAATTAATATTTCATTAGCATCTTTATATTCTCCAAAATCAATGTATTTACATCTACCTTTTCCAAACCTTCTTGCTAATTCTTTTCTTAATGATAATCCTGCCTGGTCATTATCTGTACATAAAATAATTTCTTTTTTATTTACAAAATATTCCCAACAATTATCTAAATATTCTAATCTTTGATTACCAACATTTGCACCATTTGGTACACTACAAACAGAAAATATACCTGATTCAAATAAACTTAAAGCATCAATTTCACCTTCAGTTATATAAATTTTATCCATTGTTTTTATTCTATCAAGACCATAAAATATTAATTCAGCATTTTTATATAATTTAAAATTTTTACTACCATCTCTAAATTTTATATTTACTAATTCATTTTCTCTATAATAATTAAAATTAATAGCATTTCTTTTTTCTTTTACTTGAGAAAAATATTCTTTGCTTTCAGTAATTTTCCAATTAACTAAAGTATTTTCAGAAATACCTCTATTAGCAAACCATTCAATAGTTTTTTTATTTAATGGTGATTTTATTTCTACAGGCTTTACATATTGTTTTTTTGCTCTTACATTTACATTACCTGACCAATTACAATGAAAACAATTATATAAACCTTTTTCTACATTAATTGATAAACATTTATCTTTTGATTTTTTTCTCGTGTGGCTACACTTAGGACATACTATATGATAATTACCTGAACGACTACCAATATCAATACCTATATCTAAAAATTTTTCTTTCATTTCTTTTTCTTTCAATAAACTTAATTGTTTTATTCCATATCTTAAAATTTACATTTATATATTTTATGTTTTTTACCAATTCTATTTAAATATTTTAAAAATTGTTGTGGTTTTATTTTAAGCCATTTTTTATTACTATAAACTTTTGTTACAAAACATTGATGTAATGGAATATCAATTTCTTCATCCCTGAATTTATGTTCAACTTTTAAAATTGCACCAATTCTACCTGATTCTTCCCAAGCATTAATTATTCTTTCTAACATCATTTTTTGTCCCGTTGGTATATCTGTTGCTATAAATTTCATTTCAATTAAAAATAAATATTTATTGTCAAATTCTAAAACTCCATCAATATCACTTGGATGTATAGCACGATTTTGTACACCAGTAAAATCCATAGATTGTTTTATTCTTTTACTATTTCTAATTAAACTCATATTTTCCATTATATCTAATATTATTAAATCAAAAATCATTTTTTATTAAATTCATAATCTTTTGCAAATTTCGCTTTAAACATATCAATGTATTTAACACCATAATTATTTTTTTTACGAAGTTTTAAAATTGAAAAAAAGTTATCTTTCCAAAAATCATCTAATCTTACTTTTTTAACTATATAATAAACTGCTCTTGTATCATAACCATCAATTCTATCAAGCTTGTCTAAACAATCTTTCCAATTTCGAATATCAATTGCAGTTTTTGGTTGAACTGCTAAAGGAAATAATTTAATTAAATGAGAAAAAGATTTTTCAATTAACTCATTATATATTATTTCTTTATTATTAGTTATAGTATTATTACTAATATCTTTAAACTTTTCTTTATGGGGTATTAAAGAAATATTAGATACCTCTTTAACATTACTTATATAGATATTTCTTGATTCTATTTCTTTAGAATTTGGTTTATAAGTAAAAGAAACTTTAATATATTTTTTTTCTTTTAATTGATTAATCCATTTAGAAATTGATACAGTAGATACTTGATAAAGCTCTGAAAAGTATTTATTAGATGCATAACAATAACCTTTATCATTACTCAATGCAGTAAGTTCGCCAAACATTAATTTAGCATTAGGTGTTAAATCTTTATCATATCTGACATAGGCAGGAATTACTGCATAATATGTTCTTTTCATAATTCTTCATCTGTTATTCTTTTTAATTCACAAATAAAACTAATTAATTTTGTATACATAATTACAATTTCTTCAAAAGAAATGTTATCATCTTCATAAACTATAAATATTGATTCTAAAAATAAATCAAATTCAGCTAATGTAAGTTTGCCGACATATTCAAAATTTAAATCTAAATTTTTTATATTATTTGTATACTTTAATCTTTGTCTTTCCTCATTCCAGAAAAGCATTTTTTTTTGCATAATAATTATTTAAAATATTCATTTATTATTTGAATAGTTTTTTCATAATCATTTAACCAATGACATTCCCAATTTGCTTTTTTTAAACTTTCTAATGCTTCAAATTGATTTTTAGTTGGTTTATTGTATCCTACTTTTAATTCAATTGCTAATCCACATTTGCCTTTTTTATTTTGATGAAAAATCAATATATCAGGTATACCTCTTTTGCCACCTAAATATTTAAATTTAAATTGCATAAATGGTGTTCGTTTTCCTTCGTTAGGTACATGAATTACATAAATATCAGGATATTTAGTTTGTAAATATGTCATTACTTTATTTTGTAATAAATCTTCTTTTCCTAAATATTTTACAAAAGGGTTGTTCATAATTTTTACCACATCAATACATTTATACTTTAAAGTTAAATAATTTTCTTTAGTATTTGCATCATACTTAATTAAGTCATCTAATCTTTGAGCACCAACTATTACAGTTGAATGGTCGACATTAACAACATCAGCTATTGTTTGCACAGGTTCAGATAATAATTCTCTACAAATTTTATAATACATTTTACGAGCATCAGCATATTTTCGTACCCTAGTTTTTTTTGATATATCAATATCAAAATGCTTATCACAAGCCTTTTTAATTTTAACTATATCTCTCATATTATAATTGCCCCATCACTAGTTTTATCATAACCTTCAAAATAAGTTATTTTATTTTCAATAACATATTTTTTCCATAATCTAAATGCTTTTTTCCAACCATCTCTACCTACAGTAATCATATCTTCACTTAAAGCATAATGTTGTACTGTATAAGGTGGATTAGTTTCACAAGCTATAAATCTAAATTTCTTAGGGTCATATCCTAACATATCACAATAAAATACTGCTTGTACCATATATGAAAATTTCCATATAGTGTTTTTAAATTCTCTTGGTGAACTATCTTGACAAGTTTTAATATCACTTATCCAATCTTTACCCATACAATCAGGTCTAACTCTTACAGGTATTCCTTCATAAGTTCCATAATGACTAATTTCATATTTACCTTGTGTAAAAAATAAAATATCTTCATAATCATTTATATTAGTATATAGTTTCATAAGAATTTTATATTGGTCATTAGATACATTTTCTTTACCGATATTTTTATTTATTAATTCTTTTTTTAATTCTTTATCTTCTTTTTTTCTCATATCTAATTTAGGTAATACAAAATATTCTTCCTGAAATTTTTGTAAACCTTCATATAATAAAATATGAGCAGCATTACCTAAGTCCATTGCAGGTGTTTTTTTAAATTCTTTATTTAAATAATGATATATTGACCTTTTATAAATTAATTTCAGACCACTTGCTGAAATGCAATTTTTTGAATGATAATCTTTAATATCATCCTTTATTTGTTTTAAGTTTTCTATTAACATTTAATTGTTTATTTAATTCTTTATTAACTGCTTGATAACCATTCAATAGGTTATTCTTTTTTTCTAATTCTATTGTTAATGCTTCAATTCTATGAAGTAAAAATTTAATAGTTTCTTTCATAATATTAAATTAAGAAAGGGTGCCGAAGCACCCCTTATATTAAAATGGCAAATCATCTTCTGTGCCTTGCCCTACTGGTATTGATTCGGTTTGTTTTTCACCGACATCAACTTTCCAACCAATAATAGATGTAAAATATTTTGTTATTTTAGTTTCAGGATTTAACCACCCTCTACCATTAATATTAATACCTACTGTAATATAATCACCAACTTTAAGGTTATTAATTAATTCAATTTTATCTTTAATAAAATCAATTTCAATATCATTAGGATATTTTTCATCAGTTGTAATTACTATTGATTTTTTAGTAAATGTATCTTTAAAATTTTGTACATCACCAATTAGTTTAATTGTTCCTTTTAATTCCATATAATTTAATTATTTATATTATAACTAGAAACTTGTTTAGTTTCTTCTTTTTTGAAAGAATCACTTTCATCTTCCCCAAAAACTCCTAACTCATAAAAGCCAGTTAGTTTAAGTATAACTCGGGACATTGCCCTCTTTTCTGCCATAGCTAATGGATAAGGATTTTTATTATTCTTATTATTTGCCTCACCATAGGATTCAACATAATTGTCACCTAAAGTTGCAGTTGCTTTTACTGCTGCAGAAATGCCAGGTTGATATTCAATTTCACTAAATTGTATTTTTATTTTAGCAATACCTTGAATTTTATCAATACCTGTTCTTGTAATTATTGGAGTTGATACACTACCAAATTTTAATGAAAATATATCTTCTTTAGAAAGCTGATATTTTTCGTAGAGGTTTTTTAACCTTTTTATCCTTGTTGTTTGCATTTTCTTTTTCTTTTATTTCTTTTAATATATTAATAATGTCAATATGAAAACCTAACTCTAATAAATTACTTAAATCTTTTAAAGTTAATTTTTCAGGATTTAACACCTTACTATTTAATGTAGGCATAGTCATATTTAATTTACTAGCTACAAAAGTTTTTTGAAATTTTAAATTCTCTAAACTTGTTATAAAATCTATTCTAAATTTATTCATATATATTGATTTACCATTTACCTAAAGGACATTTTGATTTTGGAGAAAGTGCTTTTGCTGTTAAATTACAACCACAACCAGAGATAAGTTCTCCAGTTAAAACATTAATTCCTTTTTTAGTGGGATTACAAGTGCCAAAATTTCTCATTTCACACTCATCACAAATTAAAAGCCTATGCTTTGACATTTGTTTTATTGCAGGGTCAAGAAGTTTTAACTTATCTTTTGCATAATTACCCCAACCATCTAAAATTTCTTTTAGTTTAAACATAGGGCTAATATATAAAAAATATTTTAAATTAAAAAATTATTTTAATCAAATTTAAATTTATCGTAAGTAAAAACATCGTCTTGATTGAATACAACATCAATTAATGTTCCTACATTTGGCAAGTGCATATTTATTCTATATATGTTCTTTTTAACATCAAATTCCATAGAATCAATCATAGCGGCAACATTGTCTTGAAGTATGTTTTCGCCAAAATTTACCCAAACTTTATTAAAGAAATAAATAGGAATTTCGATTTCATCATCTCTATAAAAATCACCTTCATACTTTTTTATAGGCGCTCTATAATCATTTAATATTTCTTGAAGTATTATTTTATCTAAACTATCAGTCGTTGTTAATTCTATTCTATCAGCACGACCATAAAAACCATTTATTTGACTTAAATCAAAATAATCTATCTCATTTGTTAAAAATGAATCAGGCAACTTATATTCACCTGTTAAATTATTTATTGGAGCAATATCTAAAATTTCAGTATTTATTCCATTTGTTTTTGTGTGTGTTATTTTTTTAAATCCTTTAGTTTGCCCAACATAAAAAGCATCGACAAAAATATAACCTAATGAAGTATCAAGTATTCCATTGGTACTTAAAGGAAATAATTTTACTTCTAATTTTGCTGAATTTATACCATTAAAAGATATATCATCTAATGTAGTTTTATAATTATGCCATCTGTTGTAACCACTTGATTGAACTAATTTAAAAAACTCATCATTTGTAAAAGTCCCAGTGCTAAATTTGTTTTCAGTAAAATCATACATTAAATCAATTGTACCATTTCCAGTAGTATCGGCACCAATAGAAATAAAAAACCTTGAATTTACTGTTCCAACAGATTGAGCATCTCTAATATAATATGAAAACCCAATCTCTAAATCTTTACCTGATAAAGCTATTGTTGATGAAGCAACTGTTTTCACTATATGATTTGTTTTATCATCTCCAGTAACTGGAAATTTTTGACTTAAACAAAATAAACCACTAACTGGAATAACGCCAGGAACAACTGAATTAGGTTGCAAAAGTTCAATTTTATTTGGACTTGTTAAACTACCGAAGTTCCAATTAA